>JAEEGJ010001996.1_pt1 | contig 185334 bp, 136 predicted proteins | sample 8958761 | NCBI WGS metagenome assembly JAEEGJ01 (sample SAMN16246546, study PRJNA631951) | gut metagenome | biome: gut microbiome; feature: rumen; material: RS-attached | host: Bos | place: Iran: Karaj | collected 2018-10 | reverse complement strand
GCGAGACCATCACCCTGAAGCCTGAGGAGAAGCAGATCCTGACACTCTCAGCCCAGGGCTATACTATGAAGGAGATAGCCGAGAAGATGCTCCGCTCGTTCGACACCGTGAAGTTCTACCGCCGCCAGATTTTCGAGAAGCTCGACGTGCAAAACATCACCGAAGCTCTCGCCCTGGCCACCAATTACGGCCTCGTCTAAGCCGTCATCCCCACGTTTTTAACATATTTTGTTACCCAAATGGGTAATTTTTCATCCACGTGATGCAGAATTACCCATTTGGGTAGTAGTTGTATTTGGTCATTTCATTTATTTTGCGGGCAAAAACTCGTAAAGGATATGAAAAGACTGATTCTTTTTTCAACGATGTGCCTCGTGGCGATAGCCTCGACTGCACAGTGCATCAGCGGACGGGTGACTGACGAGCAAGCCCAGCCGATGCCGTTTGCCAATGTCGTACTTCTTAGTCGTTCCGACTCCGCTTATATAGCAGGAGCAGTAACTAAGGATGACGGCTCATTCTCTATTGCTACCGACAATCAAGACGGGCTACTGAAAGTGTCGAGCGTAGGATATATAATAAGGTATATCGATGCACGACAAGGCAACGTGGGCGACATTCAGATGCAGCCCGATACGCAGATGTTGGGCGAGGTGGTGGTGAAAGGCTCGCGTCCACTGGTTAAGATGAAGGACGATGCGCTTGTAACCACTGTTGAAGGAAGCTACCTTTCCAAGACAGGAACTGCGGGCGACGTTCTGGGTAAGATTCCCGGCGTTATTAGCAACCACGGTGGCGTGGAGGTGCTGGGCCGTGGCACTCCGCTCATCTACATCAACGGACGTCAGATGCGCAACAAGAGCGAACTCGACCAACTGAGCAGCGACCAAATCAAAGATGTGGAGGTGGTGATGACTCCTGGAGCTAAATACGATGCTACCGTTAAGTCCGTCATCCGCATCAAGACCATCCGTCCCGTTGGCGAGGGTTTCAGTTTCAACAGTCGCACGGTGGCAGGCGTGAACCATTACGTCTATGGTTTGGAGGAACTTAACCTGAATTACCGCACGGGTGGACTTGATATCTTCGGTATGGCCGAATACGAGAACCGCCGCAGCCGTCAGACTAACGACAGCCGACAGGACACCTACCTACAGAGCCACTATCAGCAGAACAGCCTGATTCACTACTACAACAAGAACCAGATGCTGGCCGGGAAACTCGGATTCAACTACATGCTGAACGACAATCATTCCATCGGCATGACCTACACTGTGACCTCTCGCCCCAATAGTCAGACGAGCGACTACTTCACGACCATGCTCATAGGCCAGCAGACCGACGACCAGATTACAGGACGTGGCAAGGTGGACGGCGACGACATTCAGCACATCATCAGCGGCTACTATGCCGGACAGACGGGCAAATGGTCGCTCGATGCCAATGCCGACGTGCTGCTACAGAAACAGAACTCCGACAACCTGACCTTTGAGGATGCCACACAGGGCGACAACCGCACCGTGACCACGCGCAACGACGTGAAGAACCGCCTCTATGCCGCCAAATTCGTGGCAGGCCACCCACTTTGGAAAGGCAAGCTGGAAATTGGTGCCGAGGGCACTTACGTTCATCGTACCGACGTGTTCGGCAACGTGGAAAACATCATCAGTGCCAGCAACACAAAGATTGAGGAAAACAGCACGGCGGCTTTCGTCCAACTGATGCAGCGGCTGAATAAACTGACGCTTATAGCTGGACTACGCTACGAATACCTCAACAGCCGCTACTATGAGGGAGGCGTGAAGATGGGCGACGAAAGCCGTACCTACAGCGACCTATTCCCCTCGTTAATGCTGATGTATCCCTTGAAGAACGTGCGTGCCCGGCTATCATACTCGCGTAACATCAACCGCCCGGCATTCAGTCAACTCAGCGGCAACGTCAAGTACATCAATCGCTACACTTACGAGAGCGGCAACCCCTACTTGAAACCTTCGTACCGCGACAACCTCTCGCTGGCACTCAACTACAAGTGGCTGACGGGAATGATTGACTATGCCCGCGTCCACGACTACATCATCACCTCCTATTCATCCTACAATGACGACCCGACCATCGCCTTGCTTCGTAAGGACAACGCCCGTGGCTATGACAACCTTTCGCTGATGGTATCGGCTGCACCCACCTTCGGCAAGTATCACCCACAGTTGATGTTGGCCACACAGATGCAGAACCTTGAAGTGCAATTCCGTGGTGAGACCAAGAAGATGAACAGCCCGATGGCCATTGTCCGTTTCAACAACGCTGTCAACCTGCCTTTCGACTCATGGCTTAATGCAGATTTCTCGTGGCGTTCGGCAGGCGATGCTGAGAACATCCACCTTGCACAGTCGTGGCAGTTCGACATCAGCCTCTACAAAGCTTTCTGGAATGACTGCCTCACCGTCAAACTGGCCTGCACCGACCTCTTCGGTAGCATCCGACAGAAAGCAACCATCTTTAGTGACATCCGCGAAATCTATCTTGACAAGCGTCTCGATACCCGCAACCTTGAACTAACCGTGCGATACAACTTCAACCCTGCCAAGAGCAAGTATCGCGGTCAAGGTGCAGGTAACGACGTGAAGAGTCGTTTCTGATATGAGACCTGTTCATCATTACATAAATCTCTCTTGGGCTGTGGTGGGCATTTGTGAGAATCCCCACCAGCCCCTCTTGTTTCATATCCCAGGCATCGACAAGGACGAGGCCGTAGCCGTAGAGCATTACGTCATCGGCTACATGGCCTTCTGGCACATCGCCTTTGTGGATGAAGACCGCCTCGTACCATGCCGCGACGACACCCTGCGCAACGAGGTCCGGCAGAAGATAGACCGCTACATCGCCGCTCATCCGCCCGTAGAGACCTTCCCCCGCTTCTATCTAGTCCTGCTTCGCCGACCCATCGCCCCGATGGAGCCTGACGGCATGAGCCGCGTGTATCAAATGTAATAATGAGTAAAACGTAATAGCAAAATGAAAAAATTGATTCTTTTTTCAAATGTAAGTAAAATGAAAACAATGAAAATCTGGAGAAACATCCTAGTGATGTGCGCTGCCATGCTCTCCCTCGCCTCTTGCAGCAGCGACGATGACGACAAGGACATCGTAGAGCAAGTGACCATTTTCGTCTCGGCAGAAACGGGAACGTACAATGTTGTTCCTGGCAACACATTTGTAGAAGGTATGATGATTCGAGAACAGGGTGAGAGTGCCTTCTATTGCGTCTCGTTCCATACGATTACGGACTTCACCTACGAGCGCGGTCATGAGTACGAACTATTAGTGAAACGCACTACGCTCGCCAATCCTCCGCAGGATTCTGGCAACTATCGTTACGAACTCGTCCGCATCGTGTCGGATAAGAAACTCGAATAATATCTATCATTCTTGACCCATTCACTTTATGTCAAACTTTCAAAAAACAGTAAGGATTATGGAGAACCCGACATTACCTACCAACTGGCTGGCTGCGCTGAGCATCGCCAACCACGACGGCACGACACAGCAGATTGACGATGCTGTCGGAAACGTTGAGACCAACGAGGTTAGGCTCTTGGCGACGTTCAATATTGGAATGCATATGCTCCGATGGAAGTAACGGAACTTGGAATCGTTATGGAGGTCAAGCTTCTACAATCACCGAACGCACTTTCCCCTATGCTGGTCACACTGTTGGGAATCGTGATGGAGGTTAAGGAGGTACAGCTCATGAACGTACCATTCTCAATGCTGGTCAATCTGTTGGGAATCGATACGGATGTCAAGCTTCTACAAAGGAAAACGCCAGTTCATTCGAAGGAAAGGCTCAGCACAATCGAGGGAAAGGTTCTGTAGAACCAAAGTAGAACGGGGACACAATCAAAGTAGAACGGCAGTACAATATTGTAGTTTTTGTAGCTCATATTTGACGTAATTGTTACTAATAAGTTGCCGCTATTCATTTTTTATGCACTATTCATTGCTGTTTAGAAGTTTTTTCGCTAATTTTGCAACGATTTATAAGATTGTCGGAGAAAACAATATGAAACTACTATTCATGCTTCAGCGGACAATCTTGCTATCAAGTATTACAAACATTCATTTTATTCTTTATCAATTGATACAAACTTTTTTTTGAAATGAACTCTTTTACCCTTTTTATCAAATCTTTATTGATTCTGTTTGTTCTTTCTGTACAAACAAGTTATGCACAGCTTCCATCGGTGGTACTTCGCAGTATGGATGGAAAAGAAGTGAAGACCGACACCCTTTCCAACAACGGAAAGCCTATCATTATTGACTTTTTTGCTACATGGTGCAAGCCATGCAATCGTGAGCTCGATGCCATCAAGGACGAGTATGAGGACTGGGTGGAGGAAACAGGTGTTCGTCTCATTGCTGTTTCTATCGACCAGGCACAAAACATCAATAAGGTGAAGCCAATGGTGGATTCCAAGGGCTGGCCTTACGATGTGCTTCTTGACCCTAACAGCGATTTCTGCAAGGCTCTCGGCATTCAGATGATTCCTTACACGCTGATTGTGGATGGTGCGGGCAAGATTGTCTATAAACACAATGGCTATACCGACGGAGCCGAGCAAGAATTGATTGAGAAGGTAAGAGAACTTGTGAAAAAGTGAAAGGCCTCACCCCCAACCCCTCTCCAAAGGGCGAGGGGAGTAGTATCAAGGATTAAAAGGATTTCTTGATACTTGAAACCTGAAACCAGCACAAAGTGCATTGAAACTAGCACGAAGTGCCTTGAAGAGTGAAAAGTGAAAAATAGACGATTTTTATTGGTTTCTGCATCGTTGTTTATAGCAAGCGTTGCGGGTGCACAGACGGGTGGTGATGACGCTGTATCTGTTGTCAATTCAGAGAAAAGTGGCGATTATCCCATCCATGTGAGCGGAAGCATTCAGAGTGATATTCTCATTCCGCAGAAAGACGAAAAGATTGGTGCCAAGGATTATGATGAATGGGCATTGACCAACACGTATGCCGAGGTGAATGCTCAGAGTGAGTATGTGGATGCTGGTGCCCGTTTTGAGTTTCTGGAACATCCATTGCCAGGCTTTGAGAAGGATCTCAAGGGATGGGGTGTTCCTTATTTCTATGTGAAAGGAAAGTACAAATGGGCGGAACTCACGCTTGGCGATTATTATGAGCAGTTTGGGTCGGGTTTCATTCTTCGTACCTACGAAGAGCGTAGCCTTGGCATCGACAACTCGTTGCGAGGTGGACGATTGGTTTTGCGTCCTGTAAAGGGTGTGCAGTTGAAGGCACTCACGGGTAAGCAACGCCGATATTGGCATCATAACAAGGCTTTGGTGAGTGGTGCGGACTTGGAACTGAGTCTCGACCAGTGGTCGAAAGCGATGTCGGAAAGTGGAACATACGTCACGTTCGGTGCTTCGTTCGTGAACAAGCACGAGAAGAAAGATGACGAGGTGATGGTCACTCCTACTTACAAGTTGAATCTTCCCGAAAACATAAATGCCTTCGATGTGAGGGCGCGTTTCCAGAAGGGTAATGTCAACCTTTTGGCGGAATATGCTCAGAAGACGCAAGACCCTTCTTTCGACAACGAGTATATCTATCGCAAGGGTTACGTGGCAATGCTCTCGGGTTCGTATTCGAAGCAAGGTATGAGTCTCCTGCTGCAAGCCAAGCGAAGCGATAACATGTCGTTTCGTAGTGAGCGTACGATGAATGGTACTTCATCCTTCATCAACCATCTGCCAGCCTTCACCATGGAGCATACCTACGCATTGGCTGCCCTTTATCCATACGCCACTCAGCCAATGGGAGAATGGGCTTATCAAGCGGAATTTGGTTACACCTTTAAGCGTAAGACAGCATTGGGTGGACGCTACGGCACTTCCGTGAAGGTGAATTTCTCACACGTGCATAGTTTGAAGAAGAATCAGAAAAAACTGAATGTCGGGAGTGAAGCGGGTATCTTTTCTGTTTATCCAGGAGGCGATGGTTATGGCTCTCCTTTCTGGGCTTGGGGCGACGACACGTATTATCAGGACATCAACGTGCAAATCGACAAGAAGTTGACGAAAGACCTCAAAATCAACTTCATGTATATGAACCAGCAATACAACAAAACTGCTGTGGAGGGTGAAGGTGGCATGATTTATTCCAACATTTTTGTGGGTGAAGGCAAATATCGCTTTAATTCCAAGTTTACGCTGCGTGGCGAATTGCAGTATCTCACCACAGGACAGGATGAAGGCGACTGGGCATTTGGCTTGTTGGAGCTTTCCATGCTTCCTAACTGGATGTTCACCGTCAGCGACACATGGAACTGCGGCGAAACAGATATTCACTACTATCAGGGAAGCGTCACTTTCAACTACAAGTCGCATCGCATTCAGGCAGGCTATGGACGCACTCGTGCTGGCTACAACTGCTCGGGTGGTGTGTGCCGTTATGTCCCTGCCAGCAAGGGTGTGACGGTTTCGTATAATTATAATTTTTAGGCAGTGAATGTTTTTCTTTCAGAGATCAAGGAAATGAAGAAAGCTATATATATATTAATAGGTGTTGTGGTCATGGCGCTTGCCGCTTGCGACAATATCAAGGAAGATGAGCGTTTGATTTATGTGGCACCAGCTGCTGTGGCTCGTTGCATTCTGATTGAGGATTTCACGGGGCAGCGTTGTGTGAACTGTCCAGATGCCACTGAAGAGTTGGAGACTCTTCAGAAAACATACGGAGCCGACACGGTGATTGTCGTTGGAATCCATAGTGGTCCTTTTGGCGTGAAGTCGATGCCAAACCCCAATTATCAAGCTCTCGCCACAGACCTTGGCGACGAATACTATGCGCATTGGGGCATTGAGGCACAGCCAGGCGTGATGATTAACCGTCATGGCAGTCCCGTGTATGACCCAAAACAATATGCTTCTTTTGTTAGCACACAGCTGAAGCAAAGCACTCCTCTCTCGTTGAGTATTGAAAATACGAATGCATACGTTGAAAATGGTGCTATCATTGTTGTGAAGGCAAAGGCAAGTGAACCCGTTGCAGGAAAACTGCAAGTGTGGGTGGTGGAAGACAGCATTCAGTCCGTTCAGCTGATGCCTAATAATAATACCAACTTGACGTATATCCATGACCATGTGTTCCGTGCTTCTGTCACAGAGGACATCTACGGAGATGACATTCAGGTGAGCAATCAGTCAGAAAGCTCTCGGCAATTCACTATCCAGTATGGTGACAAGTGGGTGAAGAATCATCTCTATGTCGTTGCTTTTGTTTACAACAGCACTGGTGTGATTCAGGCTACTCGTCAAAAAATAGTTCCATCTGCTTTTTGAAGAATAGGTTTAGCAATTCTTTTAATATTAAAATCATATCGCTTATGAAGAAATTATTTACTCTTACTCTTTCTTTGCTTTTCGCACTTTCAGCGGCAGCTCAAGCTACCGATACGTCTGTGCAATTTGCGGACAAGGATGGCAATATCATTGCTGATGGTTCCACGCTCAACCTGACAGCGTACGAATCAGACTTTTTTGGAAAAATTATGGTTCCATCGGGTCTGTTTATTAAAAACACAACAGACCAGACGGTTCGTATTACCGCAAATTACACCATTACTTCCATGCCTTCGAGTAGCACATTCCAGATTTGTTTTCCTCAGAATTGTGTGACTAAAGATCGTGTCGGCTCATACGTTACTGACCAGGGCGATATTGCAGCAGGTGCTCTGCGCGACATGCAGACGGAATGGCTTCCAACAGAGGTGGGCAGTTGTAGCGTTAGCATGAGTATCGTTACTTACAAACAGAATGCCATCACTAAGACTTGGGTGAAGAAAGGTGATGGTCCTTCGGTCGTTCTCAATTTCACTTACGACCCTGCCAGCATTTCAAGCGTGGCTTCCGACAAAGCGGTTTCCTCCGTTCAGTACTTCATGCTCGATGGACGTCCCGTAGCATCTCCGAAGAATGGCGTGTTTGTGGTGAAGACTCATTTCGCTGATGGAAGTGTAAGTACCACCAAGCGTTTGTTCTAAACAGACATTTTTTTTATTAACCATATTTAATTGTTTATGAAAAGATTTTCACTCTTTTTGGTAGCCATCTCATTGGCTACAGCTACGTTTGCACAACGTATCGACGTGAAGCCACAGAAGCAATTGAAGCCAGACTTCAAGTTGGACCTTCCTGTAAAGCTTCAGCAGAAATTAGTGATTGAACAGCCTGCTCGCATGGCGAAAGGTTTGGAAAATCGTGTGTTGGACCAGCAGAAAATGACGAAAGCTAAGCTGAGAAATGCTCATCAGAATCATCTTCGCCCTTCAGCTGCTCACAAGGCTCCTGTTGCTCGCAAGGCGCCATCCGACATCATCTCTGAGCAACCTCAAGGTACTCACAAGTACATGTATCGCAATTGTTCTGCGTATTATGTGTACATTTTCTATGTGCTGAATGCATCTGTTGAGAATGGTGTTGGTGAAATCGTTGTAGATGGTTCTACTCTCTATCTCAAGAACCCAATCTCTCAGTATGCAAGCAATTCTTGGATTAAGGGTACAATCACAGGTGCCAGTGTCACTTTTGAATTCCCTCAGACAATAGGTGTAAATAATGGTGAAGAGTTGATAGTTGACCTCTTCGACTTCGATGCCAACGAACAGTGGTTTAATAAGTCTAAGAAGCACTCCCTTACGTTCAACTATTTCAAGGGCAACCTGACCATTAAAGATCCTGATTTTGTGTCTGGAAACACCGTGCTGGGTTTGGCATACGCTTCCGACAATTCATGGACTGGTTATGCTGACTGGGATATTCAGTTGACTCAATTCGATGAGACTCCTGCGGAAGTTCCTGCTGAACTCACTACCGAGAAGTATGTGCTCACTCGCTACAATGGCAATGGACGATTTGAAGGAAACATTGTTGACCTTGGTGTTGATGGTTCCAATGTTTACATGAAGGGTATCAGTGGAGATGCACCTGATGGTTGGATTAAGGGTGTTGCCGCAGATGGCAAGTTCACTTTCCAAAACGCTCAGTTCATTGGTGCGTCGGCTACGGATTACCTCTTCCTCACGGGTGCTGACTCCGCTCAGGCTTATGATGACTATTATGAGGAGTACTACACCGAATATACACTGAATGGAAAGGATGTGGTGTTCAACAATGATGCTGCTCAGAATGCTTACAAGGCTGATGGTTCATTCCTCGTGAACAAGGGAAAGACTGAGGCAAATCCTGCTGCTGATTTTAACAGTGCTGTTCTTACTCCATTCAAGGAGGTTGCTGCTACGCCTGCTAACCCTGAATTCATCGATTTTTCTCCTATGGATGATGGCTATGGATATGGTTACATTGATTTCGTGGTTCCTTCATTCGACACGAACGGCAATTACATGAATGAACAAAAGATTTCTTATCAGCTGTATGTCGTGGTGAATGGTAAGGAGCGTGTCCTCGAAACTACCAATGATGTTTACACTTATCAAGAAGCCGAAAAGATGAACGAATGGCCTCTTGACTATAGTGATGACTGGGATGTTTATCCTCAAGGTGGTGGAGAAATTTTCTTCTACTATTATGTGACTGGTTTCGAGAAGATTGGTGTTCAGGCTATCTATCGTGGTGCTGGTGAGGAACGTCGTTCGGAAATTGTTTATTTCGAGGCTACAGACGATTCTCAGAACCAGGCTGATGAAGCTAAGACTGCGGTTTACAATGAGGCTCAGGTGAGTGATACGGACAACAGCATCGTTTTCACCAATTTGGTGAATGACAATGTCAATGTTGTTGGAACAGGCAAGGCAGAAACCTACGACGTGGCTATGCAACTTACCAATCCAAACTTGGTTGGTTCTTACATCAAGAGCATCCATCTCCCTATCATCGACCCAGAGGTTGTGACAAACGTTTCTGCTTGGCTGACAACAGAACTTCGCATCGACGACAATGACAAGAATGTGGTGAACCTCGTTTCTAAGCCTGCTGACCTGACTGTTGTTGACGATAATGGCTATGTTGTTGTGACACTCGACAAGCCTTACCTGATTGGTGAGGACCCTGTGTTTGTAGGATATACTTTCACAGTGACTGACGCTGAGGCGGATTATGGAGCTTTGCCAGTAGCTATTTGTGACCCTGTTTCTGAAAACGGACTCTTCATCCACTCCGACAAGACTTATCTCAAGTGGTTGAACTATGTGGAGAACTATCAAGGCAACACCGCACTTCAGGTGACAGTTGCTGGTCAGAACATCAAGTCGGATGCTGCTGTCGTGATTCAGCCAGAGACTGGTTTTGTGAAGAAGGGAGAAGCAGGTGAAGCAACTATCAACGTGGTCAACTATGGTGGAAATGGCGTTCAGTCTATCGAACTTGAATGTGAGGTAGCTGGTCAGTCTTACACAACTACTGTTGCTCTCGACCAGCCTGTTCCAAGCATCTTCGGTGCTTCAGGCGCAGCAACCGTTCAGATTCCTGCCATTGCAGAACTTGGTCACTACGATGTGACTTACAAGGTGACGAAGGTAAACGGACAGCCTAATGAATTGGCAGATGCTGTTTCCACGGGTGCAGTCGAAGTCATCAGCTTCGTTCCTGTTCACCGTGCTCTCCTTGAGGAATACACGGGTACTTGGTGCCAGTATTGCCCACGTGGATTCATTGGTCTCGAAGAAATGAACCGCCTCTATCCTAACGACTTCATTGGTGTGTCTTATCACAATGGTGACCCTATGGAAATCATGGATAGTAATAGCTTCCCATCCGATGTGGCTGGATTCCCTGACGCATGGCTCGACCGTGTTCACGAAACAGATGCTTTCGCTGGCGACCTCGATTACTACTCTTATCAGTTAGGTATCGACCAGGCTTGGCTCCAGCAGTGCGAAGTGTTCGCTCCTGCCGACATCGAAGTGAAGGCTACTTTCAACGAGGCTAAGACTCAGGTAACAGCTACTTCTACCGTGACTTTCCCTTACAATGTGGAAAACAACAAGTATCTCGTTACTTACATCCTCACTGCTGACGGACTCACTGGCACATCTAACGATTGGGCACAGGTGAATGCCTATGCTGGTCAGGAAGGTTGGCCTGCTTGCATGGATATGTTCACAGAGGCTGGCTCTCCAGTAACTAATCTCGAGTTCAACGATGTAGCTATCATGGCTCCAGATATGTTCGGTATGGAGGGTAGCCTCCCAGCAACAGTTCCTGCTGAAGAAGCTCAGACTCACACTTACACATTCGACCTCACCAAGGCTGTGAACACTTCTGGCGAAAACCTCGTTCAGAATATCAACAAACTCAACGTGGTGGCTCTCCTCGTTGACTCCGAAACAGGTCAGGTGATGAATGCCAACAAGTTCCGTGTCACTTCATTGGTTGGTATCGACCAGTTCGCTTCTGAAGACGACAACAACGCAGCAAACATCGAATTCTTCGACATTGCTGGTCGCAAGCTCTCTCCTGCTCAGGCAACAGGTGTTGTTATCAAGAAGATTGCTTACAAAGACGGTTCTTCAAAGACAGTCAAGGTTCTTGCTAAGTAATCAAACACACATCTCTCTCATAATGAAGGCTGCAATCCCACATCGGATTGCAGCCTTCATATTTCTATACAAAGAAACTACAGATTACAAAGAAACCACAGATTACCCAGATTTTGCAGATTAATCTGTGTTCATCCGAGTAATCTGTGGTTGAAAAGTAACATCTGTGGTTGAAAAAACATCCGTGGTATTATTCCACGATGCTGGCTTTCGTGATGCGGATGTCACGAAGAGGTTTGTCGCCAGCACCCGTCTTGACCTTTTCGATTTCGAGGACGATTTTCATGCCCTCAACCACTTCTCCGAAGATGGTGTAGCTGCCATCCAACCAAGGAGCACCGCCATAGATGCGGTAGGCACGAATCTGTTCTTGATTGAATTCGTAAGCAGTCTCAGGCAGGTCGTCCACTTCCATCTTGGCTTGGTCGAGCAGTTTTTCTAACAGGTCACTCACGCCATCGCGATTGCGTGCCTTGCGCATGGTTTCCAGTTCGTCTCGGTGGGCAGCCATTTTCTTCGAATAGCGTTCCTCCACGAGTGCCTGTTTGCGTGCTGTTTCAAATTCCGCCAAAGCCGTTTCGTTCTGGAACTTACCCGTCACGATATAAAACTGATAAGGGTCGGAACCCTTCTTCGGATTGATGTCATCACCTTCGCGGGCAGCTGCCACCATGCCGCGTTTGTGGAAATACTTTGGATAAACAAATTCAGCAGGAATCGTTTCGCCCAAGGTGTTAGTCGTATCAGCTTCCGCAGCCGCCAATTCTGCTTCGTGTCCAGGACGTGTGTTTGGGTCACCCGTCTGAATCATGAACGAACGGATGATGCGGTGGAAGGTAACACCATCATATTTCCCCTCCTTCACATTCTTGATGAAGTTGTCGCGATGCAGAGGTGTGTCATTAAAGAGTTTGATACGGATGTCGCCCTCAGTGGTTTGTAACAGCACTTCCGTTTCTCCATCCCCATTCTTTCCCGTGCAGCTCGATGCTGCCAAGGAACAGAGGATTAACAGTGACAATAAGATTCTTTTCATATTATGTCTTTATCTTAAAGTGAATGATAGAAATTAACTCAATATGTTGAAGCTTTAGGTTTTGGATGCAAAAATACAGAAAAAATCAAAATACTGCTTGTTTCCATCTAAAAAACTTTCTATATTTTTCGTGCTTTCCTTTTTTGAGGCAAGTGTAATCGCTTTGGATTTTTTAGTCTGAAAGGCTTCAAACTTTCCTCTTCTGCGTAAATTATTTACCATCTGTTTTACACAAAGTTACTTAATATGGGAAAAATTCTTTGAGCAGTACAACTGCTCATAAGAGCGATAGTTCTGCTTATATACGCAGTAGTTCTGCTTATAAGAGCAGTGGTTCTGCTCTAAGAATTTTCCCCAAACTTAGAAAGTTTTGTGTGAGGAAAAGGGAAGTTGTCTTTGAACAAGTCGTAAGTTTTAGTTGAAGGGAAAAGACATGTTTTCTTTATGAAAAGAAGAGTTCGTAAGGAGAAAATGGGGATATGGTCTTGATGAAGTAAGTTCTGTGATTGGAAATAAAAAAATAAAATGGTAGTGAGCAGTCACTTTATTTCATATATTTTTCACTAAAAATGGTGGATTTTTCATCGATTTCTTATAACTTTGCAAAATAGTATTGAATTTCAAACCTCGCTGGATGAATCGTCGAATACTCCGCATTGCCATACCTGCTATTGTCAGCAATATCACTGTGCCTTTGTTGGGACTGATTGACTTGGGCATTGTTGGACATTTGGATGCACCTGCCTATATCGGTGCTATTGCCATCGGGAGTATGATTTTCAATCTGATGTACTGGCTGTTCGGCTTCCTGCGTATGGGAACAAGCGGCATGACATCACAAGCGCTTGGACGTAGGGACTTGGCAGAAGATGCACGCATTTTGGTGCGCAGTTTTTGTATTGCAGCAGTCATTTCTTTGGCAATCCTCCTCTTTCAGTTGCCTATTCGTGAATTGACTTTTTTGCTGATGCAACCTGATGCACATGTGCGCCCATTGGCGACCACCTATTTTAATATATGTATATGGGGTGCGCCTGCTGTGCTTGGACTCTTTTGTCTGTCGGGCTGGTATATAGGGATGCAGAATTCGCGCATTCCGATGTTTGTTGCCATTGCCCAGAATGTGGTGAATATCATTGCGTCGCTGGTCTTGGTGTTCGGATTGGGCATGAAGGTCGAAGGTGTAGCGTTGGGCACCATCATCGCACAATGGAGCGGATTTCTGGTCAATCTCTTGCTTTGCATGAGATACTATGGCAAGGTTGTGAGGAAGCTGAAGAGCCAGAGTTCTTGGCTTCAAACAGTCAGTGGAGTGGTGCGTGAGAGCGGCTGGGTGCGTCCGTTCTTCAAGGTGAATAGTGACATCTTTGTCCGTACGCTGTTCATGGTGTCGGTCAATATGTTTTTCACCTCGGCAGGTTCGTGGCAAGGAGAAATGATTTTGGCGGTCAATTCGCTTCTTTTGCAATTCCTCCTGCTGTTCTCCTACTTCATGGATGGATTTGCCTACGCGGGCGAAGCGCTATGTGGCAAGTATCTGGGTGCTCATCATCCCGTTCTTTTCACCCGCGCCGTGCGATACTTGTTTGTGTGGGGACTGGGCATTTTGTTGCTTTTCATGTTGGTATATGGTCTGTTTGCCGAACCGTTTCTGACACTCCTCACGAATCAGACTACCGTGATAGCAGCATCCCGTCCTTATCAACAGTGGCTCATGGCAGTGCTTGTGGCTGGCACGGCGGCTTACTTGTGGGACGGAATCTATATTGGTACGACTTCTACTCGCCAGATGTTAGGTTCAGCGGTTGCGGCAACGGTCATCTATTTCATCGTGTATTACCTTTTCCGATCGTCGCTCGGCAATCATGCCCTTTGGCTTGCCTACACGGTCTTTCTGTTGAGTCGAAGTCTATATCAGACACTGAGATATCCAGTGGTGAAGGCGAAAGTGTGAAGATGATATATTAAAAAGGAGAAATTAATGATGTGTTCTTGCTATTCTAAAACCAAGAAAACGCATATTGAGGCTTTTCTCAGCACATGCTGTTTCATGTCGCTGCTTTTGATGACTTTGTTTTTCGCTTCATGTCATTCTCGGGAAAAGACACTCGCGGAGGCTCATGAACTGAAGGAACGTGGTGAGCGTGCCTTTTCAGAACGCGAGAATGTATATGTGGCTGTGGAAAGTTTGCAGCAAGCCATGAAACTTTACTCGAAACTTGGCGATGAAGACGGCTATTTTGAGTCGGCTGTCTATATGGCTTTAGTGCTCGAAGGTGCAGGACGTAGCGATTCGGCTTATTCCTTGTTGAAGACACTGAAATACGTGGAAACGAAGAATCCTGATGCTTTTGGCTCTTTATATTATTACCGCATCATGGCGTTTGATGCTTTGAATAACGACCATGATCCCCAAAAGGCTCTCGCCTTCAATGAAAAGTGTTTGGCTTTGGAGAAACGACTTTATCCCGACAAGCCTGCCTATCAATACATAGACCTTGCCAACAGAGCGGAGTTCTATTACCATGCGGGGGAATATGATAAGACAGAAGAAATCATTGCCCAATTCGACACCTTGCCAGAGTTGACGAACCAAGTCTATCTTTCCCAGGTGCACTACACGAAGGCGTTGCTGAGCATGAGGAATCGTGATTACGATGAGGCGATGCGACATGCCGAATTAGGACGTCAATATGGAGAGATGTTCCATGCCTTTCAGAATCAGATTGCTTGTACGGAACTGATGATGAAGGTTGACCTTGCTCGTAACGATCTTCCTTCATACGTGTTGCATGATGGACAAAACGATCATCTCGATTCCTTGTCGAGAGGTACGGAAGTGAATTACAAAATAGCACTCATCGAGGGACGAGGAGAGGCAATGTTGGTGGAGCAGGAGATAAAGCGTAAGGAAACAATCTTTTTCTTCTTGTGGGTGTTGACTGCGATGCTCTTCATAGGACTCTTTGTGCTTTTCTATTTTCATCGAAAAACGGCAAAAGCCCGTTTGCATTTGGCGGAACTTCAAAAACAGCAACTGGATGAAGAAGTGACACGAGAGCGTCTCGAAAAGGAACTGGCAGAACTAAAGGCTATGCAAAATGCGCAGAAGCTCAACAAGGCACAAAGAGAAAATGTGGCTATCAGTTTGCAATTGGCAACTTCTGATGGGAAAACCGAACGCAATAAACAGTTGCAGCTGCTGGAAGAACAAATCAAATCCTTGGACCCTCACTTTTACGAGAAACTTGAAGCGAAATATCCAAATCTCACTCGTGGAGAACTCCGACTCATTGCTTTTATGAAGTTAAGAATGAGCAATCAGGACGTGATGGAAGTCATGAATATCACACAATCTGCTCTCCAAAAGAGTCGTTATCGCTTACGAAAGAAACTTGGTGTGCCTGAAAGAGAAAACTTGGAATATTTCATTGCAAAGCTATAAGGCAATGGACAAATACGACATTTCTTGTCTGTTGAAAAAGGTAAAAAAGGACTAAATTTAGGAAATTAACTAAAATGTCCAATTATTGTCCTATTCTTTTATTTTGAAATAGCGTTTGAATGCTTTATCTTTGCAAGCAAAGAAGTTTTAATTAGGTGTTGATATATATTTCGAATCATTTTAAGGTATTACGATTGAAATTTTAATGAGTTTTTACAAACATGATTTAATGCTATTTCGCACAAATCACCAAGTGGTGAAAAAAAAGCCGGCGGCGTGCCGGCTTCTTTTTGGTATGTATGTTCTTGAATCGTCAAAAGCGCGGACAGATGATTTCAACTCTATAACGGTAGGAAATGCCCTCTAATCAAGATTTTTGCCGAATAATTTTGTTTTCTCGCTAATTTATCATACATTTGCACTGCAAAACAGCGTTTTGTCCTTTTAACGAAAAGGAACGGCTGCCGAAATGGTGGAATGGTAGACACGAGGGACTTAAAATCCCTTGGCCATAACGGCTGTGCGGGTTCGAGTCCCGCTTTCGGTACAAAAGGAGTTCATGACAGTCGCTGAGAAGCGCAGGACTCTGTAATTATTTTGACTTACTTGAAAAATCGGACTTCATCTGCATTTTTTAGCAGGTGAATTTAAGGATGAGCCTGCTATAGATTGTGAAATTCGTGGCAGGTTTTTTGTGCTTGGAAGGATGAGGGGAATGGGGAAGAGAGTTAGCGAATGAAGTTTGTGCGAGCAGGGGACTCGAGGGCTGGATGCCCATCTTCAGCCACGTTTAGTTTCTTAATCATCCATGCCATGTTACGACCAAGTGTACGCATGGTTTGCATACCTTCTTCGTCGAGTTGAGCCTGACCAGGTGTTTGTCCATATACCATGTTCCAATATTGCGAGGAAACAATAGGCATATTGAGGATGGTGAAATACTGGTTGAGGCGCTCGAAAGCTGCTGAGGCTCCACCTCTTCGACAAACCACTACGGATGCAGCTGGCTTGAATTGCATGTAGCGATTGAGCGAATAACAAATGCGGTCCATCAAAGCGCAGACACTGCCGTTAGGACCTCCGTAATAGACAGGACTGCCCACGATGAAACCGTCAACGCCATCACGAAACTCCTCGAGAATCTTGTCATAGACTGTGTCGCTGAATGTGCATTTGCCCATGCGTCCGCACCATCCACAAGCAATGCAACCTTGCATTGCCTTCTTGCCAATATCAACGATGACGGTTTCGATTCCTTCCTCGTTGAGCGTCTTTGCCACTTCTTTTAATGCCAATTTGGTATTCCCGTTTTCGCGTGGACTACCATTTATCATCAGAACTTTACTCATAGCTTTATTTGATAATGAGAGAATGAATGTTTTTGCTTAAATGGTCTTTGTTTGAAGAGAACGATGTCATTAATTAAAATGTGACGCTTAAGCCACCCATCACTGTGCCAAGAGGCATAGGATAGCCTGCCATCACTTCGTATCTCTGCCAGAAAAGGTTTTCACCTTTCACGAAAAGACGGACTTGAGGAACTGGTTTGTAGGAGAGAGTAGCATTGAGGAGAGGCACTTCCTCCTTCATAGGATTCTCACCCACGCTTGTGTAGAGAGCCAAGAAGGTGAAACCTGCATTGAGTGCCCAGTGCTTGGCGTCGTAGTTTCCACCCACAAAGAGTTTATGCTCAGGAGCACCTGTCACTTTCGTCTTGTTCATGTGAAGCATACTATAATTGGCATCCAAGCGCCAGAAAGAATAGATGCGATAACCCAAGTCGAATTCAAAACCGTAGTTCTCTGCTTCGCCCGTGTTGATATTGAGCGGTTTACCATCCACCATTGAGGTTGCAATCAGGTTTTCAGCCTTGATGTAGTAGAGGTTCAGTCCAAGACGCAAATGGTTGTCGAGCAAGTGCTGGGCGTAGGCAAGTTCGTAGTTCATCATGCGCTCAGGCTTAAGATTTGGATTGGCTGGGCGGAACATATACATTTCGCGAAGTGTTGGATTGCGGAAACCTTTGCTGACGAATGCTTTTAATTCTATCTGATGAGGCAGACGGAAGGCGAAACCACCTTGCGGAATCAGTTCGGTGCCCGACTGTGAATGGTTGTCCACACGCAAACCTGCGTCGAGGGTAAGCCATGTTGCGAGGTCCTGACGGAAGTCGATGTAACCTGCAAATTCATCCTCTGTCGTGTCCACATAGTCAGTGGCATGTTCGCCTGTCTCCATCTTGCGTGTGTAAGCCTCTCCACCAAAGTGCTGCCAGTCGAAACCAAGTGTTGTGACGTTTCCGCTCCAGAGTGAAGTGCTCTCAAATGCGCTCACGCCTGCATTGAGGTCGTTGTGCAGATAATGCACGGTCTGAGGTTTTCCACCAGGATGGTATCCATCGTTGATTTTGTGATGTCCAAAGTCATAGAATCCACGGATGGCTCCCGAAGTTTTTCCATAATTGTTCAGAACACCCACAGAAGCGAATCCACGAGTAATCCATTGGTCGTTGTCAATATAAGGATTGCTCACCTCGCCAGGGTTGGAACCCTTGAAGTAAGTGAGGTTCATGTTGGCAACAGCCTGCCAATGTTCGCTGAAGTCATAGCCGAACTTGGCAAAACCACCATACTGTTCAAATTCAGATTTTTTGCGGTGTCCATCGGTCGTGTTGAAATTCAAGCCGATGGCAGAAGAGAATTTGCCCAAGCGCAATTGGTTGGTGGCGTGTGCCTCGATGGTTCCATAGCTTCCGCCTTGCACTTGCACTTGCGTGCGCTGTCCGTTGGAAAGCATTTTGCGAGTGACGATATTCATCACACCACCCATCGCATTCGAGCCGTAATAGAGTGATGCTGGACCACGCACCACTTCCACACGCTCTGCCATAGCAGTGGAGTAGAGGTCGGGAACGGGATGTCCATAGAGTCCTGCGTATTGAGGTTGTCCATCCACCAATACCAAGAAGTTTGCCATCGTACCGATACCTCTCATGCGCATGCCGCCTGCAGCACCCGTCGAAACGCCATAACCCGCCATGCCGCGCGTTGTAGCGAAGAAACCAGGCACGTGCTCATTGAGGGTTGGCAGCACTGTCGCGCTGTATTTCTCGTTCAGTTTGTCGTTACCAACCACACTGACTGTCACAGGTAGGTTTGCCATGTCGGTTGCATTTCTTGTTCCAGTCACAACTACGTTCTGCAAAGTATCGTCGATGGCAAATCGCTGAGCTGAAGCGCTTTGCGAAAGAAGGACGAATGCAGATAACAACAAAAAGGTTTTGTTCATCATTTAATAAATATAGTATAGAGATTGATTTTATATTTGGAATTTATCGGATTACTCACAAGAATACTTCCTCACTTCTCACTTCTCACTCCTCACTTAATATTCACCACCAAGTATTCCGACCTCGTGCCGATGCGGAATTTGCCGCCCCAGATGCCAAGACCTGAACTGATGTAATACTGAGTATCGCCTCGTTGCCATGGGCCGAAGTCGCATTCGTAGGTGGAGTGGGTGATGAGCGAGATGGGCCACACTTGTCCCTCGTGGGTGTGTCCGCTAAATTGGAAGTCGATGCCGCTCTGCTCCGCCAGTTCCAAGTGATAAGGCTGATGGTCGAGCAGGATGGTGTATTTGTTCATGTCGGCAGCCTTCGCCAATTCCTTCACTGTCTTGCGGTGGCGGTTGCTGCGGTCGTCACGCCCAATGATGCAGAGGTCACCAATCGTCACGCTGGAGTCTTGCACCAGTTGGATGCCTGCCTTCTTGAAGAAAGCCTCAGAGCGATTGATGCCCGTGAGGTAGTCGTGGTTGCCATAGCAAGCCACGATGGGTGCGTTCAGTCGATGAAATTCCTCCTCCATCCGTTCTTCATCCACGGGACGAATGCTGCCGTCGATGATGTCGCCCGCCACGAGGATGAGGTCGGCATGTTCGGCATTCAGCAAGTCCACCCATCGCGCCAGTTCCTTGCGGTTGTTGTGATAGCCGATGTGGAGGTCGCTGACCATTACCACCTTCATCTCCTTCTTCAGCTTTCCCTTTCCATTGAGCGTGAGGGTTTCCCGATATTTGTCGAGGTAGTGCAGATAGCCATACACGAACACGCCCGTTAGTAGCAGGGCGATGCTTACCGTGCCGATGGCGCTATGGTGCAGGAAGGTTTTTGGCACCAAGTGGAAGATTCGGTCGATGTCGAGCAGGAGGAAGGTAATGAACAGATAGAGCAGGATGAAAATCCAAGAGCACCCCGTCTCATAGACTGCACGAGCCAGCTTGAGGGGAAATCGTGATTGCAGTGGACTATTGCAGATGAAGAGGCAGGCAAATGCCAAAGTCATCAGTGCGAGTACTACCCATTTCAGCATGTTGCCACAAGGCAGAATCTGCCACAGATGCCAATACACATAGGCATGCCCTGCCAACACAACTGAAAAGAAAAATAGGAAAAACCAAATCATCTTTTTGCTTTTAGTCATTCGTTTGTTTGAGTCAACTAGTTGCGCGAAGGCTCGACGGAACGATAACGAGCCTTCGGCAAAGCTCCCGCGAAGGCTCGACGGAATGATGACGAGCCCTCGCTATTTCAGTAAATCCAAAGGAAAGGCGCACGAAAAGTGAACTTGCGTGTGACAATATCCTCAGAAAAACTTTAGTCAATCCGTACATTTAGGTTTCATCCTTAAAAATAATCTTAAAATCCAAGTGGAAAATTTGTCCCATTCATGATTTTATTCTTATCTTTGCGATGTACAAATCTTTTTTTATCATGCTATTTGCTGCATGGCGTTCTTTTCGTGATGAACTCAACGAGTCAACAGCATTGTTGAAAAGTAGGGTCTGCGAAATCGTGTGCAAAGGTAGTGAAATATTTAATAATTCAGTGAAATGAAAATCAAAAACTTAATCCGTCTGCTCTCTCTGGCGGTTGTGTCAGTGGGAATTCTGTCGTTTACCCCAGGTGACAAAACAAAGAAAAAGAATATGAATCAAGTGAATGTGTCGGATTCGATTATCCAAAACATCATGACTCGCACGTCAGTGCGCACCTATCAGCAGCGTGCCGTGGAGCCAGAGAAAATCGAAACCTTGCTCCGTGCGGGTATGGCTGCACCTTCGGCTGTGAATCGCCAACCTTGGCATTTCGTTGTTGTGACCGACAAAGCCCTGCTCAAGGCGTTGGGTGGCAATGGTGGACCTTCGCGTCCTGTGGCTGACGCTCCGTTGGGTATTGTGGTGTGTGGCGATATGAATAAGGCAATGGAAGGTGATGGACGTGAGTATTGGGTGCAGGATGCATCGGCAGTAACGGAAAACATTCTCCTTGCAGCCAACGGGCTCGACCTCGGTGCTGTTTGGCTCGGTGTTTATCCTATGAAGGAGCGTTGCAAGACGGTGGCAAGTATTTTGCATCTGCCAAAGAACCTCGTGCCGCTGAACATCATTTCCATCGGTTATCCAAAGGACATGCCTACGCCAAAGGACAAGTTCAAGAGGGAGAACATCAGTTACAATTTCTTTGGTGGCAAACAGGGCGATGCCGTGCCTGCACCAGTGGCAGAAGACGACGATTTCTATGAATTCAATGTGCGTGAGGATTTCAAGGTAAATCCATTCACCGTGTTCCGTGGTCCAGGTTGGTTGCTTTGTGCAGGCGACAAGGAGAAGAGCAATGCCATGACCATTGGTTGGGGTGGACTGGGAACCCTCTGGGGACAGGACCTCGTGAGTGTCTATGTGGCTCAGACTCGTTACACGAAACAGTTTATGGACAAGGCTAAGTACTTCACTATCATGCAGTTCGATGCAGAGGATAATGACATTCTCGAATACATGGGCAGCAATTCGGGACGTGACAAGGACAAGGCAAAGGAACTCGATTTGCACTTGTCATACACTGCGAATGGCACTCCTTACTATAATGAAGCGCGGGTGGTGATTGAGTGCGAAATCCTCTACGATGAAGATTTCCAAAAGGCAAACATGAAGGAACTCCCTGCTCAGTTCTACTCTCATTTCCCTGCTGGTGTGCATAAGCAGTACATAGGCAGAGTGGTGAAGGCATTTAAAAGATAATGAAAGGCCCCCTCCAGCTCCCCCAAGGGGGAGAGAAGGTAACTCTATCTCAAAGTTAAAGGTGAAAAGTGTGGAGCGTGATGTGTCTGCAAACTTACAAAATGTTTTAGTTTTGATAAATTTTTGACAATTCTGCTATGGGAATGGTCTAAAATTTGCTCAATTAAAATTAAAAGTGTAATTTTGCCGACAATACGAAGAATAATGAACGTAAGTTGTATCAGATTGTTCGTAGCACCTTATTCATTCACACATTATTATAAGAGTAAAAAAACAATGATTTGGAATCGAAACAAAGAATGCATGAGCCGCGACGAGATGAGTGCTTTGCAGGGAAAGAGACTCCACAAAGTGGTTTCGTATGTTTACCATAATGTGCCTTTCTATCGCGACAAGATGCAGCAACTGGGTATGATACCTGATGACATTCAGACGATTGAAGACATCACAAAACTGCCCTTCACGACAAAAAAAGATTTAAGAGACAACTATCCTTTTGGACTTCAGGCTGCCCCTCAAAGTGAAATCGTTCGTATTCACGCTTCTTCTGGTACTACAGGAAATGCTACCATCGTTGGTTATACGCGCAAGGACATTGCTGTTTGGAGCGAGTGTATGAGCCGATGCCTGACTGCATACGGTGTGTCGCGTGACGATTTGTTCTCCGTGGCATACGGCTATGGCCTTTTCACGGGTGGACTTGGCGTACACTATGGTGTGGAGAATATGGGTGCTACGGTGGTACCTGCTTCCACGGGTAACACGGAAAAGCATGCCAAACTGATTCGTGACTTGGGTATCACAGGCATTGCTTGCACACCTTCGTATGCGCTTTATTTGGCTGAAACCATCGACCGCATGGGCATTAAGAAGGAGGACCTGAAGCTGCGTGTGGGTGCTTTCGGTGCAGAACCTTGGACAGAGAATATGCGCAAGGAAATTGAGGATCGCCTCGGACTGAAAGGCTATAACCTCTATGGCTTGTCGGAAGTGATGGGGCCATGCGTCAGCTATGAATGTCAGTGTCAGCACGGCTCGCATATTTGTGAAGACCATTTCTATCCAGAAATCATCAATCCTGTCACACTCGAACCACTGCCAAAGGGACAGGCAGGCGAACTGGTGTTCACCACGCTCACAAAGGAAGGTATGCCAGTGCTTCGTTATCGCACTCGCGACCTCTGCTCCCTGATGGATGGTGAATGCGAATGTGGACGTACAGCAGTGCGCATGACCAGCATTAAGGGACGTTCCGACGATATGCTCATCATTCGTGGTATCAATGTGTTCCCTTCACAGGTGGAAAGCGTTGTGCTCAGTATGGAAGAGTTTGCTCCTCGCTATATGCTCATCGTGGATCGCGTGAACAATCTCGATACGCTCACCGTTCAGGTGGAAATCCGTCAGGAATACTTCGAAAAAGCACTCGAAACCATTGGCGAAATTGCTGCACTCGAGAAGAAGTTGGCTCACAGATTGCAGAATGTGCTGAGTATCAGTGCCAAGGTTCAGCTCAAGGAGCCTAACACCATTGAGCGTAGCCAAGGCAAGAGTGCTCGCGTCATCGATAAGCGTGTGCTGAAGTAAGTTTTTAAGTTGGTGAGTTTTTAAGTTTTTAAGTTCTAATGCATAGGATTTATCTTTGAAAAAGCTAAAAGCTCACCAACTTAATAGTTCTCTCAAAATATTATTTTTACTACATCGAACTCAAAAACTCAAAAACTTAAAAACTTAAAAACTCAAATATCATGAAACAATTATCAATTTTCCTTGAGAATAAACAGGGAGCTTTGGTGGAAGTGCTTCGTTTGCTCAAAGAGGCTAACATTCAGATTCAGGCTTCGACCATTGCTGAAACTGAAGAATATGGTATCTATCGTGTGATTTGTGACAATCCAGAGCAGGCTTACCTCGTTTTGAAGGAGCATGGCATTGCTGTCAATCTCACCGACATGAAGACGGTGGAACTCGTGGACAAGCCTGGTGGTGCTGCCGCTGCTATCGAGAAAATCGTTGCTGAGGGTGTGAACATTAGTTATTTCTACACCTTTATCATTGATGGCAAACCAACTTTGTTGTACCGCGAAAAGAAACCTATCTAAATTTCTTACCAATTATCATACGAAACCTTTACTGAGAAAAGAATGATGCTGAAAACGTTTTTATCCGTGTGCTTGTTGTGGTTGGCAACTGCTGCTCAGGCACAAGACTATTCTGCTTACTATCAGAATCTTCCAACCCAAGTGGCAAAGGCAACGGCTCCTGTCATCCCAGCCAATGAAGTGAAACTCACGGACTTTGGTGCGGTGGGCGATGGACAGACGCTTTGCACGGAGGCTTTCCGCAAGGCTATCAGTGAACTGACGAAGCAAGGCGGCGGTACAGTCCAAATCCCTGCGGGAGTGTGGCTCACGGGACCTATCATGCTGAAGGACAACATCCGTCTCAATTTGGAGCATGGAGCTATCATCTATTTCTCCGCCGACAAGAAACTGTATATCGACGAGAATGGCAAATCGAGTCGTGTGCTGCCATGCATCCGTGCTACGGACCGTAAGAACATTGCCATTACGGGCGAGGGTATCATCGACGGTAACGGTGCTGAATGGCGACCTGTGAAGCGTGGAAAGGTGAGTGATACGGAATGGAAGATTTTCAAGGAGCGTCTTGGCGGTATCGAACGTACAGAAAAGGCTTTGTGGTATCCTTGGAATCACAAGGCGGGCTATGAGAACATTGCTGACACGCCTGAAAAGCAGGAAGGCATGCGTAACGACCTCTTCCGCATCACCAATTGCGAGAATGTGCTGTTGCAAGGAGTCACTTTCCAAAATGCTCCTCGTTTTCATGTGCATCCATGCTATAGCAGCAACATCATCATTGATGGTATTACCGTTCGCTGTCCTTGGAACGCACAGAATGGCGATGGCATCGACCTCTCAGATTGTCACCGCGCACTCATCGTGAATTGTACGGTGGATGTGGGTGACGATGGTATTTGTATGAAGAGTGGTGGCGAAAAGAAAGGACAACCTTGGGGCTGTGAGGATATTCTCATCACGAAGAACACGGTGTTCCATGCACATGGTGGTTTCGTGATAGGTAGTGAAGACATGGGTGGTATGCATCGACTTGTGGTTCGTGACAACCAATTCAGTGGTACTGACACAGGTCTGCGCTTCAAGAGTGCCATTGGTCGTGGTGGAGTGACGGGTGACGTGTTCATCAGCGACATCTTCATGACGGACATCACGGCGGAGGCAATCATCTTCGAGTGCGACTATGCCAACCGTCCCGCAGGTGGCGAGGCACAGGGCCCACAAAAGGAAAGTCCGTTTGTCCCTCACTTCCAAGACATCCATATCGACCGTGTGGTTTGTCGTGGTGCCAAGGTGGGTATCAAGGCTTCTGGCATTGACGGTTTGGACTGCGTGAAGGACATCTTCATTTCCAATTCCACTATCACCTATTGGAAAACTGACAAGGACATTAACTCTGCCACAGCCAAGCTCACGCTCCAGAACGTGAAACTTCTGAAAGAAGGTCAATAGAAATAATGCTGAAAACGTTATTAAATCAGGTTAAGCAGTTTAAGACAGCTTCTATTCTCACACCCATCTTCACTTCCTTGGAAGTAGTGATGGGTGTGCTCATTCCTTACGTCACGTCGTGGATTATCGACCGTGGTATCATGGCAGGTGACGTCCGTAAGGTGGTGTTCTATGGCGTCATCATGCTGATTCTGGCGTTCGTCTCGTTGGCGTTTGGCATTCTGTCGGGACGCTTTTCAGCTTTGGCTTCCACGGGTTTTGCCTATAATCTGCGAAATGCCATGTTTCGCAATATACAGACTTTTTCCTTTGCTAATATCGACAAGTTCTCTTCAGCAGGGCTTGTTACCCGAATGACGACCGACGTGTCGAATTTGCAAAGTGCTTTTCAACAGATTCTTCGCATTTCGGTTCGTGCACCGCTCAACTTGATATTCAGTGTCTTCATGTGTGTCTTTATCAACACGAAGATGAGTCTTATCTTCGTGGTGGCACTTGTAATTCTTAGCACTGCCCTCTATCTCATCATCAGTAAGACCGTAAAACTCTTTGCACAGGTGTTTGAGCGCTACGACGACCTCAACAATTCCGTGCAGGAAAATGTGCAGGCAATCCGTGTGGTGAAGGCTTTTGTGCGTGAGGATTTCGAGAACACCAAATTCAAGAAGGCAGCAGAGAACCTCTACCATCTTTTTGTTCGTACCGAGAGCCTCCAAGCCATCAACAACCCTGTGATGACGACCGTCATTTATGGCTGTATCATCGCCCTTTCATGGTTTGGTGCCCATTTTATCGTAGTTGGCGATTTGACCACAGGTCAACTCACTTCCCTTTTCACTTACGTGATGACCATCATGAGTTCGCTGATGATGCTGTCCATGATTTTTGTCATGCTCACCATGAGTGCAGCAAGTGGACGACGTGTGGCAGAAGTGATTGACGAGAAGGCGACTATCTTCACGCCTGAGAATGCAGTCATCGAGGTAGCAGACGGAAGCATCGACTTCAAGGCTTGCTGCTTCTCCTACGGAAATGGGGAGTATGCCATTCGGGATATTACCCTGCATATCAATTCCGGCGAGACCATCGGAATCATTGGTGGAACGGGTTGTGGAAAGAGTACTTTGGGAATGCTTGTCAGCCGTCTCTACGATGCTTCTAAGGGTTCAGTGCTCGTAGGTGGTGTGGATGTGAAATGCTACGACATGGATGTACTGCGTAACGAAGTGGCGATGGTGCTGCAAAAGAATGTGCTTTTCTCGGGAACGATTCTCGACAACCTGCGCTGGGGAAAGACCGATGCCACGTTGGAGGAATGCATGCGTGCCTGTCAGTTAGCACAGGCAGATGAGTTCATCGAACAAATGCCTAACAAATACAACACGATGATTGAGCAGAACGGCAACAACGTGTCGGGAGGTCAGAAGCAGCGCCTTTGCATTGCGCGTGCCCTGCTGAAGACACCAAAGATTCTTGTGCTTGACGACTCCACCAGTGCGTGCGACACCGCTACGGATGCGAAGATTCGTCGTGCTTTCCGTGAGGAGATTCCAAACACCACGAAACTCATCATCGCTCAGCGCATTCAGAGTGTGCAGGATGCCGACCGCATCATAGTGATGGAGAGTGGTCGGGTGAATGGGTTCGACACCCACGAGAACCTGCTCAAGACCAACAAACTATATCAGGAAATCTACCGCATCCAGATGGAGGGCGAAGCCGACTTCGATGCTCCTGAATAGTTTCTCAGTCAACAAATTTCCACAAATTATCTCAAATATAATATTTGTGTTCCATTTGTGTTCATTTGTTGACTCATTTCTCACTTTTCAATTTTCTCTTTTCTCTCCTCCCCTCGGGGAGGTCCGGAGGGGGCCTTAAATTATGAGACAACTTAACATAGGAGGACGACGTGGTCCTGGAGGTCCAGGAGCCAATTTTGGTATGTCTGCCAAGATGCCTGAAGGTGGTTGGAAGATGGTGAAACGCATCTTCGGCTATGTCACTCGCAACTACAAGCTCTCGTTGGGAGTCGTGATGCTATGTATCATCATCAACTCCGTCACGACCCTTGTTTCCACACTCTTCACGCGCACCCTCATCGATGACTATATCGTCCCACTCACCCAAAGCGAGAATCCCGATTTCGCACCGCTTGCCCGCACACTCTTCACCCTCGCTGCCGTCCTCATCGTCGGCATCATCTGTTCCTATGTCAACAACCGTCTGATGATCAATGTGGGGCAGGGCACCTTGCTGCGTCTTCGCACCGACCTCTTCGAGCACATGGAGCAGTTGCCGATTGGCTATTTCGATTCCCATGCGCATGGCGACATCATGTCGGTCTATACCAACGATGTCGATACGCTTCGCCAGCTCATTGGGCAAAGCATACCGAGTGTCTTTTCCTCCCTCATCACCATCAGCATCACCTTCGTCAGCATGTGTGTGCTGAGTTGGCCTCTCACCCTCCTTGTCGTTCTCATGACCAGCGTGATGGTCTTCGTCACCCGAGTGCTCGGAAATCGTTCCGCACGTCATTTCAAGGCACGTCAGCAAAACCTCGGAGCCATGAACGGCTATATAGAGGAATTGCTCACAGGACAGAAAGTGGTGAAGACCTTCTGCCACGAGGAGGAAGCCATCGCACGTTTCGAAACATACAATGAGGCAGTGCGCGACAGTTCCAACAACGCCAATCGTGAAGCTAACATCGTGATGCCTGTCAATGGCAACCTCTCCAACCTCATCTATGTGCTTTGCGCCATCCTCGGAGCCACCATCGCGCTGAAGTCGCCCTTGGGTGCCACACTCACCATCGGTACCTTGGTTTCTTTTCTCACACTCATCAAGAATTTCACCCAACCCGTTTCCCATCTCAGTCAGCAAATCAACAATGTGGTTCAGGCATTGGCAGGAGCAGGACGAGTGTTCGACCTCATGGATGCCACGCCCGAGAAGGATGACGAGGCATGCATACGTTTGGTGAATGCGAAGAGGAACGACGATGGAACCCTTTCGGAGTCGAAGGAGCGCACAGGCATTTGGGCATGGAAGGTGCCAAAGGCTGAATTCATCCACATACAAGGAAAGACCGATGAGTCCGACCATCAACATGCGGATTTCGGACTCATCCAGCAGCGGGGAGAAGTGGATTTCACACAGGTGGATTTCTCATACGTTCCCGAGAAACAAGTGCTTTTCGATATAGAGCTCGACACTGATGCAGGACAGAAGATAGCCCTCGTGGGAGGAACGGGTGCAGGAAAGACCACCATCACCAACCTCATCAATCGTTTCTATGACATTCAGGACGGACGCATCCTCTACGACCACATCGACATTCGCAAGATTCACCGCGAGGACTTGCGCCGTTCCCTCGGCATGGTGCTTCAGGAAACCCATCTCTTCACGGGTACCGTGATGGAGAATATCCGTTACGGACGACTCGATGCCACCGATGAGGAATGTCGTGCAGCTGCCGAATTGGTGAATGCCGATGACTTCATACTACGTCTTTCAGAGGGTTACGACACCATGCTCACTGCCGACGGAGGCAACCTCAGTCAGGGAGAGCGTCAGTTGCTTGCCATTGCCCGTGCCGCCGTTGCCAATCCTCCTGCGCTCATCCTCGACGAAGCCACCTCGAGCATCGACACGCGCACGGAGCGACTGGTGCAGGAAGGAATGGACCACATCATGGAAGGACGTTCCACCTTTGTCATTGCCCATCGTCTCTCCACCGTCCGCAATTCCGACATCATCTGTGTGATGGACCACGGACGCATCATCGAGCAAGGCAATCACGACGAACTCCTCGCCAAGCAGGGCAAATACTACCAGCTCTATACTGGCAAGCAGATAGACTAATGAATCAGAAATTCTTCAGCACCCAGCTCCAGCAAGGGTCGAAATCCTTGCAGACTTCTTCCCACGAAGGGATGATGACTTCGTCGGGTTGCAGTTGAATGTCATTGTAGTCCATGTAGTTGGGACGGAGAAAGAGTTTGTGACTGATAGTTCCTGTGGTTTGTGTGTTGGGCAGGCTCCAAGAGAGAATGTCGCCGTAGGACGTGGCATTGTAAGAACTGGGTCCTCCAATGACGATGCCGATATGGTTGTCGTATGCCATCGTGATGAGCATGCCAGCACTGCTGTAGGTGTCCTCGTCCTGGATAAAAATGACATCCCCAACGAAAAGAGAATCGACGGAGTGATTGATTAGGTTCGGCAGGAACCTCCCTCTTGACGACTTACTTTCTCTCCAACCCATTTCATCCTCGAGACTTTTACCCGTTGCAGCGTTGTAGAGCGTGTTTGGATTGAGTTCTCCCGAGTTTTGTGTCCTGATGTTGCGTTCCACCTTTCGGGATGCCTCCTGATAGTATTTCTCATAAAACGCAGAGCAACGGATGTAGGTCCTGTTCGTTGTTAGCAATGAGTTAGGTCTGAGATAGGATAGGAGCTGGAGACAGAGTTCGCTGTTGCCACCTGAGTTGTGGCGCACATCCACCACGAGGGTCTTGATTTTTTTCTCTTTCGCTTCCCGAAAGAAATCGCGTAGGAACTCATGGAAGTTGGGAACAAGCGACAGGGCGGAATCCTGTTGCTGCGTTAGCTGAATGCCTTGGTCCTGATAGGTCTTGCGCAGCGTGTATTGGTCCGTGCACTGATTGAACTGCAAATAGGCAATGCTTCTGTTCTCGTAGAACTGCTTGGAGAACGGAACGTTTTGCTTGCTCCTCACTTGCATCAAACTTCTGTTTTGCTTGGGCTGATATACTTCCCACGCTTGGAATGGAGCAGGAACTGCGCTCACCTGTATCGTTGTGCTGTCGGAGAAGGTGACAAGCAGCGTGTTGTCGGGACGTTTGAAAGGCTTGTTGTTCCAATAGAAAGGAATGGCAAGATAGTTTTTCAGTACTTGCCTCTGATACCCCACTTCATTTTCGTAGCTGAAATCATTCTTGAAGGAATCCACCACCTTCTGTATCTTCACGCCGTTGATGGTTTTGATTTTCTTGCCCAAACCATCTTTGTAGGGCTTTGCCGTTCCTTGCAGGTAGTAGTCCTTTCCATCGAAATAGGTGGAAAGTGGATAGATGGATGTGACGTTATTTTGTATATTGACGGCGGTGTGCCCATCGCTCAATTTCGAAAGGATGCTTTCGAGATAAATCTGAAAACTGAGGTCGTTGGTACAACGAGAGAGATGCTTGTACCCTTTATTGCTTATGGCAGACAATTTGAAAGGTTCTCGCACAACATCGGTAAAGGCAGGATGAGTGGTTTCGAGCAGTTTGACCATCAGGAGGAAATCCTTCTGGTATTTGTTGCCCTTTTGATATTCTTCCGATGCTTCCACGCCGGCATGGGTATAGACCATTGGCGTGAGCTGTGCACGCAGAGTTACTGCACTCAAAAGGAAGAAAGCGAGTAAGAGAAAGGCCTCACCCCCAACCCCTCTCCAAAGGGCGAGGGGAGTAGAATGAAAAGTGAGAAGTGAAAAGTGAAAAATGCCATTCGGATGACAAACCTTCAACCTTTGACCTTTGACCTTTGTCTTTTGACCTTCGACTTGAAACTTGAAACGGCGCTTGCGCCCTGAAACTTGAAACTTCATACAATCGTGTTGGTTTTGATTTAGGTAAAATTATTATTTGAAATTAGATGATGTGGAAATGACGGAGGGCGTTATAGATGCCATTGTCATCCACATGGGTGGTGATATAGTTAGCATGGGATTTGACAATATCGGAGGCATTGTCCATAGCGATGCCGAGGGCGGCGTGGCGGAGCATGGGGATGTCGTTGCCTCCATCACCAATGCCAACGGTTTCAGAAAGGTCAATGCCATAGTGCCGGATGATATGGTCGATGCCGGCATCTTTGCCTACTCCTGAAGAGATGACATCGGAAAAGGAAGGATGCCAACGCGCTGCCACGCAGTGAGGAAGTATTTCGTTCATCATGTGGGTTTCTTCCTCGGCAGTGAAGAAACCGATGAGTTGGAGAATGTCGTCGTGGGTCGTCTCTTCGATGGGGAGGAGGGTAGGGAGTTGCACATTGAGCGATGCCATCACCTCACTGACCACGGGTTGATGGGTGTTGAAACCGTAGATGTGTTGTTTGGAAATGGCGAGAAAAGGGATGGGGTTCGTGGAAAGGAGAGTGAGCAGTCGCTCCACGTCCTCCTTTGCAATGCTTTTCTGAAAAATGGTGTTTCCTTCATCATCGAGACAAAGGGAGCCTGTGGCACACACCATGCCATCGTATTCCACACCTTGGAGGTTGTTGATGAACTGCAAGGGTCGTCCCGTGCAGATAAAGACTTTCACCCCATTCAGACGTGCTTGGTGGATGGCTTGAAGGGTGGATTCAGGCACGGCATGAGTGGTGAAAGAAACGAGTGTTCCGTCAATATCGAAGAAAAGTGCTTTGTACATGGGTACAAAGTTACGTTTTTTTTAGGACTTGTGAAGAATAAAAAAAGAAAAATGCCTAACGTTGACTTCATCGAAGTTAGGCTGCGCCTCGGAAAAAATGCAAATAAATTTGCTTTTTTCACTCGGCTTGCACTAACTTTGCACTATCAATTGAATTACAGAACTAAGCATGGAATTGAAAAAGATAGTTGTTTCCAACGAACTGAAAGCGGCATGGCCACTGTTTACAGGATGTGCTGTGTATGCAGATTTTGAGAATTCAGAACGCAATGATGAATTATGGAAAGACATTGATGCGTTTGTGGCAGAAATGCGTGAAAAATATACGGTAGATAGTATTAAGTTGATTAGTGGGATAGAGGCGACGAGAAAGGCGTATAAGGCTTGCGGAAAAGACCCGAGTCGTTATCGTCCGAGCAATGAGCAATTGGTGCGTCGTACCTTGCAAGGCAAGGACCTCTATCAAGTTGATACTGCTGTTGACCTTATCAATTTGGCTTCCATGAAATATGGCTACAGCATCGGTGGTTTCGACCGCGACAAGATTGAGGGAGAGACGATTACTTTAGGTATTGGTAAGGCTGGAGAACCTTACGAGGGCATTGGGCGCGGTGTGCTGAATATCGAGGGGATGCCTGTGTATCGCGATGCTGTGGGAGGTATCGGAACGCCGACGAGCGACAACGAGCGCACGAAGATGTCGATAGGAACTACGCATCTTTTGGCACTTGTGAATGGCTATGATGGGAATCAAGAGCAGACGCGTGCTTGTGCCGACTTCATCGTGGAACTGATGGAGAAGTATGCAAAGGGAACGAATTGCAGAGTGGTGGAGTTTCATTAAAGGCCCCCTCCAACTCCCCCGAGGAGGAGAGAAAGCCATCTGGACGGAACTCAGCGTAAGCCAATCGCTTTTGTGGATAATCTGAACCGCATGTGCGGATTGACTGAACCGCTCCTTTGGATTCAACTAGTTGCCGAGGGCTCGTTATCGTTTCAGCGAGCGCTCGGCGTTGCGATAACGAAGGCTCGCCGTGATAACGCTGAGGGCTCGACATTTCAGTAAAATCGAAGGAGAGGTTCAGTTCAATCGAAGGAGAGTACTAGTAAAATCAAAGGATAAAATCTGTTGAAGTTAGGCTGCGTCTCGGAAATACTCAAATAAATTTGGTATTTCGCTCAACTTGCACTAACTTTGCACCCGATTTTGAAAGAATCCGTTAATCCGTTGTGGATTAGTCTCAAAATAATGTTAACATTCAGTTCAAATAGAAGATAAAGAATGAAGAAACTGGTTTTTGTTATCTTGGTGGTGATGGGATTTGCTGGCATGGCTATGCTGAATTCGTGCAATAAAGGGGAAACATACGCCGAGATGAAGAAGAAAGAAAAAAATGCAATTGAGGCGTTTATTAAGGATAACAGTTTGATTGGTCCTATCCATGTGATTAGTGAATCCACGTTTTATGCGCAGGATTCGCTGACTGATACGAAAAACAATGAGTTCGTTCTGTTTCAGGAGGATGGCATCTACATGCAGATTGTGCGCAAGGGCGAAGGTCAATCAGCAGTCGAAATGGCAAAGACATTCACAGATAGTACGCTTTACACGAGTGTGCTGTGCCGTTTCTTTGAGTATGACATTGAGCATGCGAGCAACACTTGTAGCAACATTGCAACAAGTTCGAATATGGTGGACAAGATACAGTTGACTTATTCTCATCGTGGTAAAAGCTATTCGGGTTCTTTTACCCAAGGCTATATGTTGCGCAGGTATGGCTCGGTAGTGCCAAAAGGATGGTTCAAACCTTTCGATTACATCAAACTCTCCCACAACTCAGGACGTATTGCCAAGGTTCGCTTGATTGTTCCTCATAGTTCGGGAACAAGCAACGCGAGCCAGTATGTGCTGCCTTGCTACTACGAAATCACGTTCCAGCAGGGTAGATAAAAAGTGAAAAGCCTCACCCCCAACCCCTCTACAAAGGGCGAGGGGAGTAGAATGAAGAATAACTCCTTTACTCCTAAACTCCGTAGAGATTTAAATGAAAAAATAATTAAATTCAAAATATGAGCTTAATCAAATCTATTTCTGGTATTCGCGGAACCATCGGCGGTCGCGCTGGTGAAGGCCTTAATCCGCTTGACATTGTGAAGTTTACTTCTGCTTATGCCACTCTCATTCGTCGCACGACAAAGATTGACACCAACAAGATTGTGGTGGGCCGTGACGCTCGCATTTCGGGCGAAATGGTGAAAAACGTGGTTTGCGGCACATTGATGGGCATGGGTTTTGATGTCGTCAATATCGGTTTGGCTTCCACTCCTACCACTGAAATCGCTGTTACGATGGAAGGTGCTTGTGGCGGTATCATCATCACTGCAAGTCATAACCCTCGTCATTGGAACGCACTGAAGTTGCTCAATGAGAAGGGCGAATTCCTCAATGCTGCAGAAGGAAACGAAGTGCTTCGCATTGCTGATGCTGAGGACTTTGATTTTGCTGATGTGGACCATCTTGGCAAGTACTTTGAAGACAACACATACAATCAGAAGCATATCGACATGGTGCTCGGACTGAAACTCGTGGATGTGGAGGCTATCAAGGCAGCTCACTTCCGTGTGGCATTCGACTCCATCAACTCCGTGGGTGGCATCATCCTGCCTGAGTTGTTCAAGGCACTCGGCGTGGAGCAGGTGACTCCACTCTACGATGACCCTACGGGCGATTTCCAGCACAATCCAGAACCACTCGAGAAGAACCTCTCCGACATCATGGCTCTCATGGCGAAGGGTGGACACGACGTGGGTTTCGTGGTTGACCCAGATGTTGACCGCCTTGCTTTCATTCAGGAAGACGGAAAGATGTATGGTGAGGAATATACGCTCGTCACAGTTTCTGACTATATCCTGAAGCATACGCCAGGCAACACCGTGAGCAACCTCAGTTCTACCCGTGCACTTCGCGATGTGACTCAGAAGTATGGTGCTCATTACAATGCAGCAGCTGTGGGTGAGGTGAATGTGGTGACGAAGATGAAGGAAACAGGTGCAGTGATTGGTGGTGAAGGCAATGGTGGTGTGATTTATCCAGAGGCTCACTACGGACGTGATGCTTTGGTGGGTATCGCCCTCTTCCTCAGCCATTTGGCTCATGAAAAGAAGAGCGTGAGCGAACTCCGTGCCACTTATCCTAACTATTGCATCGCTAAGAACCGCATCGACCTCGAACCATCGACCGACGTGGATGCTATCCTTGCCAAGGTGAAGGAGCTCTACGGACAAGAGAAGGACGTGACAGTGAACGACATCGACGGTGTGAAGCTCGACTTCCCTGAAAAGTGGGTTCACCTCCGCAAGTCGAACACCGAGCCAATCATCCGCGTGTATAGCGAGGCAAGCACCGAAGAGGCTGCCGACGAGATTGGCAAGAAAATCATGGATGTGGTGTATTCTTTGAAATAAGAAAAGCCCCTTCCTAACTTCCCCAAAGGGAGGAAAAAGCATCATCCAATGATAGAATAATTTCTTTATTTATATTTAAATAGCTAAATTATTATGGAAAAGAAAAGTAGTATTATTTCGGCATCCATCTTGGCATTAGGTTTTGTCATCATGGGATTTTGCCTGAAGGCAGGCATTGACAACTTTGTGAACAAAGGACGCAATGTGGAAGTGAAGGGATTGTCAGAGCGTGAAGTGGAAGCCAATAAGGTGACGTGGCCTATCACCCTGAAGGAGACGGGCAACGAGATACAGTCGCTTTATGCTACTATCGATGCAAAAACGAAGGTCGTGAAGAAATTCTTGACCGACAACGGCATTTCGATGAATGAAATCTCTGTGAATCCTCCAATCGTGAACGACTACAAGACGGCTGGTGCTTATCAGCAGGATGTGAAGTATCGCTACACTATCACCTCCAGTCTGACAGTGGTTTCGAAGAATGTGAAGAAGGTGCGTGACTTGATTTCCCGTCAGGGCGAACTTGTGGCTCAGGACATTGCCATCGATTACGGTAACGACTGGGACAACCGTTCGAAAATCACATACGAATACACCGACTTCAAGAAGATGAAGCCAGAAATGGTGGCAGAGGCTATCGAGAATGCTCAGAAGACCGCTGAACAGTTTGCCAAGAACAGCAACAGCAAGCTTGACAAGATTGTGGCTGCCGACCAAGGCTCGTTTGAAATTGTGGATCGTGACGAAAGCACTCCTTACATCAAGAATATCCGTGTGGTTTCCCACATCACTTATTCACTGAAAAACTAAACGATGATAATGAAGAATGAAGAATTAAGAATGAAGAATGAAAGTTACTCACTCCATTAGTAGTGTAAAATACATTCTTCATTCTTAATTCTTCATTCTTCATTGTTTTTATATCCTATGCAAATCGAATTATCCTATTTGTTGGGCCCACTCATGGGTGGCATCATTGGTTACATCACCAACTATTTGGCTATCCGCATGATGTTCCGACCTCATCAGCCTAAACACATCTTTGGCAAGCGTATTCCTTTCACGCCAGGCATCATTCCTAAGGAGCGTTTCCGCATTGCCGAGGCTGTGGGCGACTCCATCAGTGAGAACCTGATGAACAAGGAAGTGCTGGCGAAGAACTTGCTTTCGGAGGAAATGCTCGGAAAGATTGGTGAGAGTTATGACACGTTCATCTCGACCCAAAAGAAGAACAAGGAAACGCTGCGCGAGTTCTTGGCACATTATTTGCCTGCATCCGACATCGATGCCATTCAGGCTGACACGAGCACTGAGTTGGCATTGCAGTTGCACACGCGCTTGTCCGATTCCGAATTGGGTAGCGTGATGGCTCATGCCGTGATAGAGCATGTGATGATGAAAATGAGTAGTGGCGTGATGGGCTTCTTGGGTGCGGATAAGTTCCTTTCGTTCTTGGAAGGTCCTGCAGAGCATCAGTTGGAAAAGCACATCAATCAGATTATCGCTAATAATTCTGAGGAAATCATCTCGAATTTCGTGGCTCAAGAATCCAACCATTTGCTCGATACGCCTGTTTCCGATTTGCTGAAAGACCACGACGAACAAATTGTTCAGCTTCGCCACATACTTTTGGAAGGCTACACCACCATCATTACTACACACCTTCCTAAGATTCTCTCCACCCTCGACATCAGCAAGATTATCCGCGACCGCATCAACGAGATGGATATGATGGAGACCGAGAAAATTATTCTCGACGTGATGAAAAAGGAACTCAATGCCATTGTTTGGCTCGGTGCCCTCCTCGGTTGCATCATCGGCACCGTGAATAGTTTCTTCTGATGCGATTTGGTACGAAATAAAGAATCATCCCCTGTATCTTGGTCGTCCGAGATACAGGGGATGATTGGTTTAAGGAAATGTAAAAAGAGGATTATTCGTAACGCTGGTTGATGACTTCCCAGTTGATGAGTTGCCAGAGGGCAGAGAGGTGGTCGGCACGGCGGTTCTGATAATCCACATAGTAAGCGTGCTCCCAAACGTCGAAAGTGAGCAATGGGCGGAGTCCATGTGTGATAGGGTTCTGTGCGTTTGGCTCCTGAGTGATGACGAGTTTGCCATCAGAATCGGCTGAAAGCCAAACCCATCCTGAACCGAAGAGGGTGGCGCCTTTCTGTGTGAATTCCTTTTGGAAAGCTTCGAAACTACCGAACTGTGCTTCAATGGCAGTGGCAATCTTTCCTGTTGGACGATTGTCAGCTTGTGGAGCACGGAGAGCCTGGAAGTAGAGGTTGTGGTTGAGGATTTGTCCTGCATTGTTGAAGATGCCACCAGAGGACTTCTTCACAATTTCTTCGAGAGGAAGCTCCTCGAATCCACTACCAGGCAGAGCGGCATTGAGGTTGTTCACGTAGGTCTGTAAGTGCTTTCCGTGGTGGAGAGCAATGGTGTCAGCACTGATGACTGGCTGGAGTGCATCAGGTGCGAATGGGAGTGTGATGAGAGAAAACATAAAAGTTAAAAGTGAAAAGTTAAAGGTGAAAAATGAGGTTCCCTCCAAAACCTCCCCGAGAAGAGGTTTTGAGGAAACTGCGGTTTGTTTTTATTTGTATTTTTCTTCTAAATCGCTATGAATGACATCGAATACCTCCTGCATGAGGATGCGAGTGGGTTTGCCTTGGCGGTCTTCGGCGGTGATGGGGCGATGAACCGTGAGACTGATGGGATGGCGAGTGACGGAGTAGGCATTGCGACTGAAAATGTCGAACGAACCATTGATGGTGAGAGGAACGATGGGAAGTCCGATTTCGTTGGCAAGGGTGAATGCACCCTTCTTGAATCCGCCCATTTTGCCATCGTGGGTGCGAGTGCCTTCAGGGAAAATGACCATCGACATGCCTTCTCGCAGTGTCTCTTGTGCCTGAACAACGGTTTTCTGCATGGAGGCGCGACTGTCTCCCACGTAGATGTGTCCCGACTTTGCGCAAGCCAGTCCAACGAATGGAATCTTGCGCAGATATTCCTTCATCATCCACTTGAAGTTGTGCCCCAGATAGCCATAGATGAGGAAGATGTCGAAATAGCCTTGGTGATTGGCAAGGAATACATAGGATTGTTTTGCATCGATGAGCTCTTTGCCTTCCGTCTTGACGGGGATGAGGAACACCCAGAGCGTGAAGCGTGACCACCACTTGGGGAGGTAGTATCCAATATAAACTGAGTCGCCGCAGAAAGCAGCAATGGTGACACAAATAGCTACGATGATGGTAACCACAAGGAAAAGTGGGAGTGCAATGAGAAAGCTATAGAGTTTATAGAGTATTTTCATCATATTCCAAAGGGCTTTCTAATTTTTTCGAAGTGTAATGACATTGACTTCGGGCCAAGCACCGAAGCGGAAAGGGAAGAAGATGGTGCCGATGCCGTCGGACACACAGATGATTTGTGAACCTTCGGAATAGGCTCCCGACCATTCAGAGTAACGATGTGCAACGGGTGACCAACCGAATATTTTGAATTGACCACCATGGGTGTGACCTGAGAGTGTGAGGTCGATATTGGTTTCTGGCAACACATTGCGGCGCCAGTGCGTAGGGTCGTGAGTGAGGAGAACAGAGAAGGTGTGAGCCAAGGTAGAATCGGTGGAGTAAACGTCTTGCAGACCTTTTGAAGCGGCTTTGAGGTCGCCACGTGCAGGCCAAGGAGGAAGACCTTGGTTTTCCGAACCGATGATAGCGATGGAGTCATTGCCTCGACGAATCACATGGTTGGCATTCATGAGAATCTTCCAATTGAGCTTGGATTCCAATTGGTGCAAAGCCTTCAAATCACGGTTTCTCTCTGCCTCGGGTTGACGGATGTAGTTGCTGTAGTCGTGGTTGCCAAGGATGGCATAGACACCGTCGTGTGCCTTGAGTGTGCCAAGAGTGGATTCATAAGGCAAGGCTTCTTTTGTTTCGTAATTCACAAGGTCGCCTGCAAAAAGAATCACATCGCACTGCTGGTTGTTGATGAGGTTGACGATGGTTTCAACGTCCTTTTCGTGTCCATCGTTGAATGTGCCGAGGTGAATGTCCGAAAAGAGAGCGATGCGGTATCCGTCGAATTCTTCTGGAAGATTGCTGAAATAGAACACTTGCTGGTGTACCATGAAGCGGCTGCGCCCTTTGAAAAAGCCATAACAAAGGATGATGATGGCGCAAAGGGAGAGTGTCATGGCAAAGATGCGAAGATAACGACGAACAGATGGTTTCCAGCGAGCAATGGCAATACCGATACAATCGGCGATGGTGAAAAGCATCTTCGGTACCGTGATGAGGAGGAAGATGAATACGAAAAGCCCGACAGAAGCCTGGTGGTTGGCACGCATGTCGTCGGTGCCATAGACGATGAGGAAATAAAAGAAAAGGAAAATGGTTGGGAGCAGAAGAATGAGCGTCGGAATGGAGAAGAAGGTGGATTGGCGCAAGTTCTTCCACGTGAAGGCTGCCTTCATACGGGAGAAGGTGTCTTTCTGAGTTTTTTCGTCAGACACTGAGCTGGAGTAATCCGAAGGAAAACCGTCGGATTCAGAGTCTGAACTGTGTTTCTTTCTTTGCTCAAGCCAAATTCGGAGGTACACGAAGTAGAGGTACGCGTCGGGGAGGACGAGTAAAAGAAAGAATGGTATGAGAACTCGGTCGAGCAAATCTGTGTGAGTTAAAAGTGAATAATGAATCAGGGATTTAAAGGAATTAGAAGGATTAGCTCAAATACTTGCGAAGGGCATCGGCAGGAAGATTCCTGCGTCGTGCATAGTCTTGCAGTTGTTCCTCAGAGATTTCTCCGATGGAAAAGTAATGAGCCTTGGGATGCGAGAACATCAGTCCTGAAACGGAAGCGTGGGGTTGCATCATACCGTGTTCGGTGAGGGTGACACCGATGCTCTCAAAAGAGATGAGACGGTCGATGAGGAAGTTGATGGACACATCGGGCAGCGATGGATAGCCAACGGCTGGTCGGATGCCTTGGAACTTCTCTGTATGGAGTTCGTCCATGGTCAACTGCTCCTGGGGGGCATAACCCCATAATGTTGTGCGCACCTGCTGGTGGAGTCGTTCTGCGGCTGCTTCTGCCAGTCGGTCGCAGAGTGTCTGGATGAGTAGGGAGGAATAGTCGTCACCTGTGGGCTGAGTGCAACGCACTGAGGTGGCGAAAACTCCCATGCGGTCCTTCTTTCCTTGTTGGATAGGACGGAGGAAATCTGCCAGGCAGAGGCAGAATCCATCCGCGTCGGGATGCTGTTGGCGCAGCATCGGGAGGATGAAACGTTGGTTTTTGTCCTCCTTATTTATATATAGAACGATGTCGTCGCCTTGGGCGTTAGCATCGAATAGTTCCACTTTTGCGTGGATGGTGGTGTAGGGCGTGAGTCGTGAGAGTTGACGCTGTGCATCTGTGAAGAGTCTGGCAGCCTCACGTGCTTTTTCTTGTTCCGCCAAGGGAAAAGATGCAATCCAACTTGCTCTACATGCATCGCAAGCGTGAATCTTGGCTATACTGGCGAACTTTACAGGTAAGCCCCACGCATGGAAGAAATACAACCAGTTGATGTAGTCGATGATGTCGGAGATGCGGTAGCGGAGATGCATAGGGAGGAACCTCTACGTGTTGAACTTCAACTCCATGCCACGAATGCCATCCACCATGATGCCGTCGCTGAAGGCGGTTTTTCCGTTGATGAATGTGCGGCGTACACGCCATTTGAAAGTGCGCTCGTCCATTGGTGTCCATCCACATTTGGTGTAGTAGCGCCCTTCGATGACTTTCCAGTTGGCGTTTGGATCCACAAGAACGAGGTCGGCGTAGTAGCCCTTGCGGATGAATCCGCGACGTTCGATGTGGAAGAGAAGGGCAGGGTTGTGGCACATCAGTTGAACGATGCGCTCCAAAGGGAAATAGCCTTGGTCGGAGAGTTCGAGCATCGAGACGAGGGAGAACTGAATCATTGGCATGCCCGACATGGCACGGAGCGCACCACCTTCTTTTTCGCGGAGGAGATGAGGCGCATGGTCGGTTGCCACCACGTCGATTTGTCCCGTTGAGAGCGCATCGCGGAGAGCCTCGCGGTCATCAATGGTTTTGATGGATGGGTTGCATTTGATTTTCGAACCCAGTCTGTCGTAATCCTCGTTGGAGAACATGAGATGAGCGATGACAGCCTCAGCAGTGATACGTTTCTCCTCTATATTCAGATTGTCTTCAAAGAGTTCCAACTCCTGCGCCGTGGAGATGTGAGCCACATGCAGACGCGCCCCAGTTTCTTTTGCCAATTGCACAGCAAGTGACGAAGAGGCATAGCAAGCCTCGGCACTGCGAATGCGCGAGTGATAACGAACAGGGAAGTCGTTCTGCCCTTTGTAGCGTTTACGGAATTGTTCGATGTTCTTATTGATGATGGATGTGTCCTCGCAGTGCGCCATGATGAGCAGAGGCGAGGTTTCGAAGATTTTGCGGAGCAATGCTGCGTCGTCCACCAACATGTTGCCTGTAGAACTACCCATGAAAAGTTTCACTCCAGGCACTCGATGCGGGTCGAGCCCCTTCAACGTGTCGATATTCTCGTTGGTTGCTCCGTAGAAGAAACTGTAGTTCACACGACTGTTTTCTGCACCGAGTCTGAATTTTTCTTCAAGACGGTCGTAGGTCGTGGTTTGAGGCACAGTGTTTGGCATTTCCATCACCGACGTCACACCACCCGCAGCAGCCGTTCGGCTTTCGGTGGCGATGTCAGCCTTGTGGGTGAGACCTGGCTCACGGAAGTGCACATGGTCGTCGATGACTCCAGGGAAGAGATATAGGTCGGTGGCATCCACCACATGATCGAAGTGTTCAGTCTGTTCCACTGCTCCTTCCATCACGTCGATGATGAATTCTCCATCAATGACCACGGAACCAATGAATTGGCGACCTTCGTTGACGATTGTTGCGTTGTTGATAAGAGTTAACACACTATGCAGAGATAATTAAAAATTAAAAACTAAAAATTAAAAATCACGTAAAGCGTGAAGCGTGGAGTGTGAAGCGTTGCCATCCGCATGGCATTTTTCACTTTTCATTTTTCACTTTTCACTTCTCACTTTTCAATTTTCACTTTTCACTTCCTCCCCTCGGGAGGCTGGGAGGGGGCTTTTGGATATTTCTTAAACCACCCATCGAGGCGGAGGCGCATGACGCCAAAGAAAGCTTCTGAGAAGATGCTGCCGTTCATTTTCGATACGCCTTCCACGCGGTTGACGAAGACGACAGGCACTTCCTTGATTTTGAAACCGCACTTGTGCGTGGTATATTTCATTTCAATTTGGAAAGCATATCCCTTGAAACGGATTTCGTCGAGGTTGATGGTGTTGAGCACTCGGCGTTTGTAGCACTTGAATCCCGCGGTGGTGTCGTGAATCTTCAGTCCCGTGATGAGTTTCACGTATTTCGATGCGAAGTACGACATCAGCACTCTACCCATAGGCCAGTTTACCACGTTCACTCCGCTGACATAGCGTGAACCGATGGCAAGGTCGTAACCTTCGTCGGCGCAAGCAGAATAGAGTCGAGGCAGGTCTTTAGGGTCATGCGAGAAGTCGGCATCCATCTCGAAGATGTAGCCATAGTTTTGCTGCAGTGCCCATTTGAATCCAGCGATGTAGGCAGTTCCCAAACCCAGTTTTCCACTGCGCTCTATGAGGTGCAGTTCTCCAGGGAAATCAGTGCTCATCAGTCGTTTCACGATGCTCGCCGTGCCGTCGGGAGAGCCATCATCAATCACGAGGATATGGAAAGCCTTTTCGAGTGAGAACACGGCACGAATGATTTTCTCGATATTCTCTTTCTCGTTGTAGGTAGGAATGATAACTATGCTATCACTTTGTTTCATGGTGTAGTAAAACTTTCAGATTGATAACGCGAAGATAGTCAAAAAAATTCGATTCGTTCGGTAAAAACAGAAAAAAATGGTTTCTTTCGTTTTTTTTCTCACTTTTTCTGATGAAAAACCGACTACTGATTGAAAAAATGCGAAGATGAAAATTTTTTTTGAGCTTTACATAATAAGTGAGACAGTTCTGCGTTATTAAATTATCAGTCAGAAATTTAACTCTTATACCCATGCACTGCCTATGACAGATTCTACTCCCAAAAAAAACATGAAAGTTCAGGCTAAGGAAACTGTGAAGAAGATGAATGCAAGCATGAAGGAAACGCTTCATGCAAGTTCCGATGCCATTTTCTTCGTTCGTTTGTTTGCACGTGCTTGCAACACAACTCCGCAAGCAGCTATGTAAGTAAAGTTTCAGTCTTGGAAACATCACAAGTTCTACGTCTCTTGGCCCAGCATCCGCAGGTCAAGGCTTTGAGTGAGGCTATTCGTAAGCCTCGCTTTCGTTCGTTCCATGTTGGTGGACTTCGTTGTTCATCAGCCCCATTGGCATTTGCAGCACTCACTCAGCGGAGGGCGGCGCTTCCCAACTTGTTGTTCGTGTTGGACGATGCCGACGAAGCGGGTTATTTCTATCACGACCTGGTTCAAATGTTGGGCGAAGAGCAAGTCCTCTTCTTCCCTTCCTCGTATCGTCGCGCCATCAAATACAATCAGAAGGATGCTGCAAATGAGATTCTGAGGACTGAGGTGCTGAGCAGGATGGCATCCACTACCGAACAATCATTGTATATTATTTCTTACCCAGAAGCATTGGCGGAGAAGGTGGTGTCGAAGAACGAACTCTCTGAAAACACCATCCCCGTCCTCAAAGGTAGTTCGTTGGATTTCAAACAGTTGGAGGGGCGACTCGATGAGCAGGGCTTTGTGAGAGTCGATTATGTGTATGAGCCCGGACAATACGCCATTCGTGGTAGCATTGTGGATATTTATTCTTTCTCTTCCGAAATGCCATATCGCTTGGATTTCTTTGGCGACGAGGTGGAATCCATTCGAACATTTGATGTGCAAACTCAGTTGTCGGAGGGATTTGTGGATGAGATGGTCGTGGTACCCGAGATTACGAAAGCTGAATTCGACTATATTCCCGTGATGGATTTCTTGCCCGAGGACACCGTGCTGGTGACGAAGAATCTTGCCTATGTTTGTGACAGGGTGGAGCAGACCTATCGCGAGGGATATGCTGCGCAAGCCGTGCTGGAGGACCAGGCGTTGAATCTGCCTGAATATGAGCGAGATGACATGCTGGGTGGCTTTGGCAAGAGCTTTCATCAGAAGGTGGTGGAGCCAGAGGTGTTCCAAAGGGGAATCGCCAAGATGAAAAGGATTGACTTGGGAGGAAGAGGGGAAAAAGAGGGTTCTTCCATTGATTTTGACATATCGGCTCAGCCGTTGTTTCATAAGAATTTTGATTTGCTGACGCAGGAATGTTATCGTTTCTTGGATGATGGCTATAAGATTTTCATTCTTGCTGATAGTCAGAAACAGATTGAGCGACTGAAAGACATTTTTGCCAGTTTGGAAAGACCGATTCCGTTCGAACCTGTACAGCGAACGATTCATGAGGGATTTGTAGATAACAGTCTGAAAATCTGCTTCTTTACCGACCACCAAATTTTCGACCGTTTCCATAAGTACAATCTCAAGAGCGACAAGGCTCGGAAGGGCAAAGTGGCTCTCACGCTAAAGGAAATCCAGCAGTTTGAGATTGGCGACTATGTGGTGCATATCGACCATGGAGTGGGACGCTTCATGGGATTGGTACGAGTGCCAAATGGCGACAGTTTTCAGGAAATGATAAAGATTTCCTATCAGAATGAGGACACGGTGTATGTGTCCATCCATGCACTCCATAAGATTTCGAAATATAAGGGAAAGGAAGGCGAACCACCACGCATCAGCAAGTTAGGCACAGGAGCTTGGGAGCGCATGAAGGAGCGCGTGAAGACGAAGGTGAAGGACATCGCCCGCGACCTCATCAAACTCTATGCTGCCCGACTCCAGGAGAAAGGTTTTGCCTTTTCGCCCGACAGTTACTTGCAACAGGAACTGGAGGCTTCTTTCCTTTACGAAGATACCCCCGACCAATTGAAAGCCACGCAGGAAGTGAAGGCAGATATGGAGCGTCAGCAACCGATGGATAGATTGGTGTGTGGAGATGTGGGATTTGGAAAGACCGAAGTGGCAGTTCGTGCTGCTTTCAAGGCGGCGGTGGATGGAAAGCAGACAGCGGTTTTGGTGCCAACTACCGTACTTGCCTACCAGCATTTCCAGACTTTCTCCAACCGACTGAAAGAGTTCCCTGTTCGTGTGGATTATCTGAGTCGTGCCCGCACTACCAAACAGCAATCAGCCATCTTCAAGGATTTGGCAGAGGGAAAGATTGACATTATTATTGGTACCCATAAGTTGGTGGGCAAACAAGTGAAATTCAAGGATTTGGGATTGCTTGTGATTGACGAGGAACAGAAGTTTGGTGTGAGCGTGAAGGAGAAATTACGCCAGATGAAAGTGAATGTAGATACCCTCACGATGACTGCCACACCAATACCTCGCACGTTGCAATTCTCCTTGATGGGCGCCCGCGACCTGAGTGTGATTCAGACGCCACCACCTAACCGTTATCCGATTCAGACTGAAATCCATACGTTCTCGGCCGACGTGATAGCCGAAGCCATCAATTTCGAGATGTCGCGCAATGGGCAGGTGTTCTTTGTGAATAACAAAATCAGTAATCTCACCGAATTGAAGGCGATGATAAACCGAACTGTGCCCGATGCCCGCGTGTGTATTGGTCATGGACAGATGGACCCGAGGGAACTGGAGAAAATCGTCTTCGACTTCATGAACTACGATTACGACGTGATGCTTTCCACGACGATTGTAGAGAACGGTATCGACGTGCCCAATGCCAACACCATCATCATCAATTCCGCTCAGAACTACGGACTTTCTGATTTGCATCAGATGCGTGGACGCGTGGGACGAGGCAACAAGAAGGCTTTCTGTTATCTCTTGGCTCCTCCGCTTTCCGTCCTCCCCGATGAGTCACGCCGACGTTTGCAAGCCATTGAGAATTTCTCCGACCTCGGTTCGGGGCTGAACATCGCTATGCAAGACCTCGACATTCGTGGTGCTGGAAATATGTTGGGTGCTGAACAGAGTGGATTCATTGCCGACCTTGGTTATGAGACCTATCAGAAGGTGCTGGCACAAGCGATGAACGAACTCAAAACCACCGAATTTGCTGAGCTTTGGAAGGAGGATGAGGAAAGCCAAACCTCCACCAGCACCCCCGAGGTGGAGGGCAGCCATCCAGATAGCATCTCCTCCCCTCGGGGAGGCAGGGAGGGGGCTTCAGACTCTACGCTTCACACTTCGCGTTTCAACCTTCGCTTCGTGGAGGAAACCAATGTGGAATCCGACATTCCTGCCTACTTCTCGGAAACCTTCGTGCCAAGTAGTGGAGAGCGCATGAGTCTATACCGAGAGTTGGACGGAATGACCCAACCAAAGCAGATTGAGGATTATAAGAAACGACTGGTTGACCGTTTCGGTAAGATACCTCCTGAGGGAGAGGAACTCATTCGCATTATGCCACTGAAATGGGTGGCTTGTGAATTGGGCATCGAGCGATTGATATTGAAGGACAAGAAGATGATTTGCCAACTCGTTTCGAACAATAACAGCCTCTATTACAAGAGCGAGGCGTTTGGCAAGTTGATTCACTATGCCAGCTGGCATCCACGCGATTGCGAATTGAAGGAAGGAAAATTCCGCACCTTGACGATTAAGCACGTGAAGACCATTGCCGATGCCTTGAAGATTCTGACGGAGATGAAAGAAGGCCTGGCTTCGTAAGGCTTGCACAAATCATTTATACAAATCACTCGCATTCATCACTTCCCCTCATCATTTTAGAGAAATTGGGCTACGACACAGTTGGAACAAACTGTACTTCGTTAGCCCTTTTTTTGAATCAATTCTTTGAATGTAGTGAATCGTTTCTTTGGATGTACTGAACCTTTTTTTTGGATGAATTGAACCGATTTTTTGGATGAATTGAACCGCTCCTTTGGATTTAACTAGTTGCCGAGGGCTCGTTATCGAATCAGCGAGCGCTCGGCGTTGCGATAACGAAGGCTCGCCGTGTTAACATTGAGGGCTCGCCATTTTAGTAGAATCAAAGGAGCGTCTTAGTAAAGTCGAAGGAGCGTAGGTGTATAATCAAAGGAGCGTAGGTGTATAATCGAAGGAGCGTGGGAGTAAAACCAAAGGAGTAACGGAGCAGAAATGAGAAATTGGTTCGGATGTAAACAATAATTGAACCAAGAATGATGAAAAGTGAAAAAAAAGCAGTAACTTTGCAACGGCTTTATGTGTGCGTGCGCGAAAAAGGATTTTTGAAGTCTGCACAGAGGCGACTTACCTTTATGGGTGAGGAACGCATTAGGAGCAAAGAACACATAAGGAGCGATGAACAGTAAAGTTAGAAAGAATGAGCGATAAACTTCAACATACGAATGAGCAGTTCAGGGCGACGATTGCCAAATGCCGCGATTTGTTTAGCAAGAAACTGCATGATTATGGGGCTGCTTGGCGCATTATGCGTCCATCGTCGGTGACTGACCAGATTTTTATTAAGGCGAACAGGATTCGCAGTTTGGAAATCAATGGCGAAGCGATGGTGGATGAAGGTATCTATCCTGAATTTCAAGGGATTGTGAACTATGGTATCGTGGCGCTGATTCAGTTGGAGTTGGGTTTTGCGGACAAGGAGGATTTGACGCCTGAGCAGGCGATGACTTACTACGACAAGTATGCTAAGATTGCGCTCGACTTGATGATTCGCAAGAATCACGACTATGATGAGGCTTGGCGCTCGATGCGTATCAGTAGCTATACCGACCTCATTCTGATGAAGCTCTATCGCACGAAGGAAATCGAATCGAACGACGGGCGAACCATCGTGTCGGAGGGCGTTGACGCCAATTATCTCGACATGATAAACTATTCAGTATTCGGACTCATCAAGTTGGACGAAAGTAGTGAACGATAAGATTGACAACACAAATGCCAAGGCTGACGTAAGCGATGGCAGACGGGCAAAGAGTGGCAGACGGGCTGTGATGAAGAAGGCACTGCCGTGGGTGGTGAACATCTGCCGATTGTTGTTGGCTGTGACTTTTCTGTTTTCTGGATTTGTGAAGGCGAACGACCCATTAGGTACCAGTTATAAGTTGCAGGATTATTATGCTGCTGTCGGACTGAACGGTTTCAGTGGATGGGTGACGCTGGTGGAATCTGTGGCTCTTTCGTTCATCGAGTTCTCCTTGGGTGTGTGCCTGCTGATGGGGTTGAACCGTCGATTCGTCGCCATTTGTACAACGGCATTCATGGCGGTGATGACGGTTGTGACACTATGGTTAGCGGTGAGCAATGCGGTGACAGACTGCGGATGCTTTGGAGATGCTTTGATTCTGAGCAATACGCAGACCTTCGTGAAGAATCTCATCTTGTTGGGAGCATCGTTGGTGGTGCTGAGATGGAGTAGGTTGCAGAAGCGATTCATCACGGAAAATAATGCTTGGCTTGTTTCCACTCCTGCCATGGTGGGCATTGTGTTTTATGCCTTCTATTGCATCTATCATTTGCCAGTCATCGATTTCCGCCCATATCATGTGGGGGCAGATTTGGTGAAGCTGAGGGAAGAACCAGAACTCGGTTCAAAGATGACTTACAAGTTGCATGAACTGGACGTGATGGACCTTTATATCTTAGATTCTGAAACGGAAGAGGATGTGACGGATTCTATTCTTTATAGGGAAGGCGAAACATTTCTTCTTGTGGCTCCTGATTTGGCGACTGCCGATGAGGGATGTGCAGGCAGCATCAATATGATTTACGACTACGCACTGCAAAAAGGTTATGGTTTCTTCTGCCTGACGGCATCTGATGCTGAAGCGCAAAGCCACTGGACCGACTACACGGGTGCTGAATACCGCTATTATACGGCTGACGAGCGCACGCTGAAAACGATGGTTCGTGCTAATCCAGGACTGATTCTGCTGAAGGATGGCAAGGTCGTGGAAAAGTGGAGCAACTGGATGATGCCGGAAGTTAATTAATAGGGAAAGCTCCAAGCCCAGGCCCCCCTCCAGCTCCCCCGAGGGGGAGGGAAGCCATCCGGATGGCAAGATAAAGCCAACGCCAATCCAAGATTATTCTAAAAAACTTAGATATTCACTTTTTAAACATTTAAAGACATGAGAAAGAAAATTGTTGCTGGAAATTGGAAGATGAACAAGAATCTTCAGGAAGGTATTGCACTTGCTACAGAGCTCAATGAGGCTCTTGCAGCTGACAAACCAAATTGTGATGTTGTGATTTGTACTCCTTTCATCCATTTGGCAAAGGTTTCTGACATCATCGACCACAGCGTGATTGGTCTTGGTGCTGAGAACTGTGCAGACAAGGAAAAGGGTGCTTACACAGGTGAGGTAAGTGCTGAAATGGTGAAGTCAACAGGTGCTGAGTATGTGATTCTTGGTCACTCTGAGCGTCGTGAGTACTACAATGAGACTCCAGAAATCTTGAAGGAGAAGGTGCTTCTTGCTCTTGCAAACGGTTTGAAGGTTATCTTCTGCATCGGTGAGAGTCTTGATCAGCGTGAGGCAAACCAGCAGAACGAAGTGGTGAAGGCAGAACTCGAAGGCAGTGTGTTCAACCTTTCTGCAGAGGACTTCGCTAAGATTGTCATTGCTTACGAACCAATCTGGGCTATCGGTACAGGTAAGACTGCTACCAGCGAGCAAGCTGAGGAAATCCACGCTTACATCCGTTCAGTGATTGCTGACAAGTATGGCAAGGAAGTGGCTGACAACACCAGTATTCTCTATGGTGGTTCTTGCAAGGCTTCGAACGCTCCTGAACTCTTTGCTAAACCTGACATCGACGGTGGTCTTATCGGAGGTGCTTCTTTGAAGTGCGCTGATTTCAAGGGTATCATCGACGCTTGGAAATAATTGTTTCCTCCAAATTCCTTGAACGGGGAAAAGAACTAACTCATCGAACGGACATTTGGACTTGAGACGGACTGTTCTTTCAGTAAATGTTTTGAATGCCAAGTGTTAGTTCGTTGAGTTAGATTCTCTCTTTTTATGGGAGTAAGTTAGAGACTTTACGATTTCTCAACAGATATGAAAAAAATCTATCTCTTATTATCATTTGTTTTTGTTTGTGCGCTGAGTGTTCAGGCACAGGGTTTTGCCGAGCATCTGGAATCCACACAGACGGGACAAGGTCGTGTGACACTCATTCAGGATGAGCGTCTGACTTCCATTCTGAATGCAGAAACGAGTCTGCGCGAAGAAGCTGCCAAGAAGGATGAAGACTTCGACATGCAGAAGGGCAAACTGAAGAGGGTTCGTGGCTATCGTGTTCAGATGTTCTGGGGTAATTCCTCACGTGCAGACCAGCAGAAGGCAGACCGCATTGGTACCCAGGTGACGACCATCTTCCCTGAACTGAAATATTATACTTCTTTTGATTCTCCACATTGGCGTTGTCGTGTTGGCGACTTTGTGAGCCGTGAAGAGGCAAATAAGTATCTCAAAAAGCTTCGCCGAATCAGCAAAGATGCCATGATTGTGCGTAGCGAAATCTTTGTTTATCAATAATCGAAATGGAAGAAAAGAATACAGAACTTGAGCAAATCACTCGTCGTCTGCTTCAACTGGTTGGAGAAGACCCCAACCGCGAAGGACTTCAGCGCACTCCCGTGAGAGTGGCTAAGTGCATTCAGCAACTGACCTGTGGCTACGAAATGGATGCCGCAGCTGTGCTCAATTCTGCTAAATTCAAACAAGACTATCGGCAGATGATTGTGGTGAAAGACATAGAGTTCTATTCTCTATGCGAGCACCATATTTTGCCATTCTTTGGAAAGGTGCATGTGGGTTATATCCCAGATGGCACGATTGTGGGGTTGAGTAAGATTCCACGTGTGGTGGATATATTTGCTCGTCGTTTGCAGGTGCAGGAGCATCTCACCGTGCAGATACGACGTTGCATTGAGGAAACCCTTCAACCCAAAGGCGTGATTGTGATGATTGAGGCACAACACTTGTGTATGCAGATGCGTGGCGTGGAAAAGCAAGGTTCCATTACGCAAACCATTGATTTCTGTGGAGATTTTGCAAAGGCTGAGAAGCGTGAGGAGTTCTTTGCCATGCTGAGAAGATAAGGAAGAGAAGTCCCCACCAACCTCCCATGCGGGGAGGTTTTTATGTGAACCGATACGTTATGATAGACCATGCCACCATACAGCGAATCATAGATGCCGCCAACATTGTTGACGTCGTTTCGGATTATGTGACGCTGAGGCGGTCTGGGTCGAGATACAAGGGATTGTGTCCTTTTCATGACGATACGACACCTTCTTTTTACGTGACACCATCATTGGGTATCTTCAAGTGTTTTGCTTGTGGAAAAGGAGGGAATGCTGTTCATTTCATCATGGGAATGGAACAGTTGAGTTATTCAGAGGCTCTTCGAGTTCTTGCCAAGAAATATGGCATCGAAATAAGGGAGCGAAAAATGACCGATGAGGACCGCCGTGTGCAGAATGAGCGGGAGAGCATGTTTGCCGTGAATGAATGGGCAAGCAATTATTTTCGTCGGACGATGCTGGAAACAGAGGACGGAAAGGCAGTGGGTCTTGCCTATTTCCGAAGTCGTGGTTTCCGCGATGATATTTTGGAGAAATTCCGTTTGGGCTTTTGTCTGGATACTTATGATAGTATGACAAAAGATGCCATGAAGAAGGGATATAAGGAGGAATTCTTAGTGAAAACGGGACTCACCATCAAGCGCGAAAGTGGTGGGTACCTTGACAAGTATCGGGGAAGAGTGATTTTTCCGTGGTTCAATGTGAGCGGAAAAGTCTCAGCTTTTGGTGGTCGCGTTTTGGATGCGCGTACCAAGGGAGTCAGTCAGAAATATATCAATTCGCCTGAATCAGAGATTTTCCATAAGAGCAACGAGCTCTATGGCATCTATCAGGCAAAGAAGCAGATAGCCAAAGAAGATTTGGTTTATATGGTGGAGGGATACACTGATGTCATCTCCATGCATCAGTGCGGCATTGAGAATGTGGTTGCCAATTCGGGAACAGCATTGAATGTGGCACAAATCCGTTTGCTTCATCGTTTCACTACGAATATCACCTTACTTTACGATGGCGATGAAGCAGGAATCCATGCTGCTCTTCGAGGAACAGACATGTTGCTGGAGGACGGCATGAATGTGAAGGTTTTGCTGTTGCCTGATGGTGACGACCCCGACAGTTTTGCCCGTAAGCACAATGCGACGGAATTCAAGCAATATGTGGAAGGGAACCAGACCGACTTCATCATGTTTAAGGTACAGCTGTTGATGAAGGAAGCTGGACATGACCCTCGCAAACGCAGTGAATTGGCGAACAATATCCTTCAAAGCATTTGTGTGATTCCCGATGAGGTAGTTCGTTCGGCATATGTGCATGAATGTGCTGAGCAGATGCAGATGCAGGAGGAAATGCTCTTGCGTCAGTGCAACAAGATGCGACGAGAGCACATCGAGCAGCGCAAGTTGGAGCGTGAGCGCGAAAAGCAACGTAAGGAGTTTGAGCAACAACGCAAACAGACGGAACAGCATCAACAACCGAGCGGCAGTTCCCAACAATCTTCTGCATCGCCTGCTTCACGTGCATCGCAAATACAAACGCCTCCCTCTCCGGAATTGGAAGGAGAATTGGTACCGCCTCCTCCAGTTGAGGAGGATGCGTTTATCCCTCCTATCATGGATGGAGAAGCAGTGGCGGAATCCATGAACGAACAGTCTCAAGAATTCAGCACAGAGGGGCTGATAACGCCTCCTGAGAAGGAAGAAAGAAATGAGGGATATGATGAGAACTATAGGAATCAAGGAAGTGCAAGGGAGATTAAGCACTATAGCACAGAGGATGAGAAGTTGATAGAGATTGAGAAGTCAATCATGACTTTGCTCGTGCGCTATGGTGAGAAGAATATTGATTTGATGGCTGATGATGGTCAAGTGGTGAAGATGAGTGTTGCTGAGTTCGTGATGAGAAGCCTTGCAGATGATGATTTGCATTTCCGTCATCCTCTTTATGAAAAGATGCTTCAGGAAGTGGCACAGCATGTGGAAGAATCGGATTTTGTTGCCAAGAACTTCTTGATGAGTAGTCCGGATTTGGAAATCAGCAGAATGGCATCCGACTTGATGAGCGACAAGTATCAATTGAGCAAAGGTCAGCAGATGGCAGACGAGGAATCTCTTGTGGGTTCATATATCAATAGACTTTTGCTGGATTATAAGTATCATATTCTGAACGAGCAGATACAGAGCATCGTTAAACAAATGTCATTACCCGAAGTGGTGAACGACATCGCCAAAAGTACCAGTTTGATTCAGCAGTTCGTAAGCCTTACTGCTGTGTCGCGTGATATGGCTAAGCAGTTGGGCGACAGGGTGATTCAGAAGTGATACGACTTTTTTCTAAAACTTGAAACTTTTTGAAACTTGAAACTTTCTGAACCTTTAGCTCGACGAAGTCAAACTTGAAACTTTCTGATACTTGAAACTTTCTGATACTTGAAACTATCTGAAACTTGAAACTTTCATTTGGAATATACATATTAACTAAATAATTAAATGATGAGAAAAATATGTTTGTTATTCGCGTGTATGGCTTTTTCTGCTGTCGTTTTCGCACAAAGCGATGACGTGAGCAAAAAGTTATCAGTCACCACGCAATTGTTTTTAGATGAACTAAAGGGAGAAATCAGTTTTGAGCGTAACACCCAAAACGAAAAGAAGTTAGGATTGAAGCCCGTCGATATGGATTTGAGATGGAATCGTAAGCATCGCGACCGTATGATTGCTACACCCGATACCATCGACGGAGAGGTTTACATTTCCGCTTTCATCCGTCTTGAAAACGACAGTCAATTGAGTGAAATGGAAGCATTGGGCGTTCAAGTGCAGTGCTCGTTCGACAACGGACTTATCACAGCCAACATTCCTGTTGACAAAATCAACGAAGTGGCTGGCATCAGCAATGTTCAGCGAGTGAATGTGGCATCCTTGATGACTCCTGCCACCTACAAGGCGCGTGAGGCAACCCATGTGGACGACTTGTTGACTTTATCCAATGATGCCATTTCGTCAGGACTTACCAATAAGTATGATGGAACGGGTGTCGTTCTCGGAGTGATTGACACGGGTATCGATTTCCAGCATATTGCTTTCAAAGACAAAAACGGCAATTCTCGCATCAAGCGTGCCTATGTCTATAATGGTAAGACTGCACAAGAGTATTCGAAATTCACTGCAACTAGTCCAACAACAGACGACCGAACCGCGGATCATGGCACTCACACCAGTTCCACAGCGGGTGGTTCAAGTGTCATTGTCAATGGTAACACAGTCACTGTGACCGACGACCATGCCAATGCCACTTATGGTGGTATGGCTCCTGGTGCCGACCTCTATTTGGCTGGTATCAATGGACTGAAAAGTACGTATTTGGCAAATGCTTTCCAGAAAATCTGTAACTACGCAGACGAAGTAGGGAAACCTGTTGTTGTCAGCAATAGTTGGGGTTCTCAGTATGGTCCCCACGACGGAACAGACGACTTTGGTACAGTTGTGTCTAGTTATTTCGGTTCCTCTCATCCCAATCATGTGTGTCTCTTTGCTGCTTCCAACGATGCAGGAAAGAGCAAGGACAATGAAGGCGGTGGTTATCATCTCTCGGGCACAGCCAGTAAGTCCAATCCTTTAGGTGCTATTATCCGCAGTGACTCCTACACCAACACCGATGCAGGTTATTATTACACTGACATAATTGCTAACGCTTGGGCGCGTTCCACCAGTGTGAGCACTATCGCTTGCAATTTTTACGTGTTAGATAGCAAAACAGGAGAGGTGAAGACCAGTGTAACAGTGACTCCTTCAACTTATGGAACAGGAACATCTGTGTCCGGTCTGAGCAATTATTATAAAGGAGATATCTATGTATATAGGTATACCTCTGGCAATAAAACACAACTTATTATTAAAGCAACAGATTTAACTTCAACAAGCATATATGCGGTCACCCAAAACGGTGAAAAATACTATAAAAGCAATTACACACTTGCCATTCAGTTCTATCCTACGAGTGGCAGTTCGGTGATTGACGTGTGGGGCGGCAGTTATTGCTATTTCACCGACCACCTTTCCACCAAGGGAATCACTTGGACTGATGGTACCGACGATATGACAGTCAGCGACGAGGCCATGAACCCTAATGTCATTTCCGTGGGTGCTTATGTCACGAGCAATAGAACCACCAACTTTGAAGGCACTACCACCGACCATTCCTATGAATACACTGTTGGCGACATCGCTCCTTTCTCCTCTTATGCCACGGCTTCCGAGAGCGTGACGGGCTTGCAATACCCTTGGATAAGCGCTCCAGGTGCGCGTTTGACTGCTGGAGTCAATCACTATCACACTGCTTCAACGGATGATTACAGCTACTATGGTTCATACTTAGATAAAGACCTCGTCGTCAATAGTGCGAGCAACCCTTATGCAGCCATGGAAGGAACCTCCATGGCAACCCCTGTTGCAGCAGGCATTGTGGCACTTTGGCTTCAGGCTGCCAAGGAGGTCGATAAGCAACTGACCAACGACGATGTGAAGGAAATCATGAAAGAAACCGCCATCCAAGATTCCTACACAACTACTGGACCTAATGCTTCTCATTTCGGACAAGGAAAAATCAATGCCCTTGCTGGGGTGCAGTACATTTTGGGTGCCAATGCAAATCCTAACATCAAGGTTGCTACCACAGAACTCACTTTCGCAGGCGACCAGAAACAGATCTACAGACAGGCTGTCAACGTGAAGGGATTCAATCTTCTTGAAGACATCAGCGTGACGCTCAACGACGAGAGCGGTATCTATAGCGTTTCGCCAACCACCATTTCTGCTGCCGATGCAAAGAATGGCGTTGACTTAATCATCACTTGGGCACCTATCGATGCAGGCACGTCTTCCGCTTCTATCGTATTGTCGAGTACAGATGCAGAGCCTGTCACTATCAATATCACAGGTACTGCAGAGGAAGTTATCCCAACGATTGTCGCTTCTTCCGAGTCCCTCACTTTCGCAGGCTATGCCACCCTTTCGTATGAATTGTCTTGCAACGTGAAAGGCTTGCATCTCGAAGATGACATTTCTGTGACATTGAACGATGAAAATGGCGTTTATTCTGTTTCTCCAACTACCATCTCGAAGGATGAAGCAGCCGAAGGTATCGACCTTGTCATCACTTGGAGCCCTGTGGAAGCAGGTTCCCAGCAGGCAACCATCACCCTTTCGAGCGAAGGTGCCGAAGATGTGGTGGTTAGTTTGAATGGTACGGCTGAGGCTGCCATTCCAACGATTTTTGCCAGCGAAACTTCACTCAGTTTCTCATCAGGTATTAATGAAACAGATAGTAAGACTTTGACTGTTACAGGTCGATTCCTCGCAGGAAATGTGACAGCAACGCTCACCGATGAGAATGGTGTGTTCTCTGTCAACCCAGAGTCATTTGAAGTAGAGGAGAATGGCACAACTGTTTCGATTAGTTTCAACGCATCAGATGAAGGCAATTATTCCGCTTTGCTCACGCTTGCAAGCGAGGGAGCCGAGAGCATCAGCATCGCCCTCTCTGCAGAAGCAAGCGATGGTGGTACAGCTGCTGACCCATATCTCAACATTGCTAAATATGCGACGATTGATGAAGCGGGATGGAACCAAAAATACGTCAATAACTTATACAAATACACAGAGGATACTGACAATGGTGTGGCATGGTTGACAATGCCAGTTTATGGTGCTTGGACTACCACCTATTACGATTCACATCCTCAGAAATGGATTGCTTCTAATATTAACTCCACACTGAACACTTACACAGGTAAGTCTTGGACGGCTTCGGATGTCTATCAAGGAAGTGGTGAGTATTTCACTTCAACCATTGCTCGTGGTATGGGTAATGGAAGCAAATATGCCACGTCTCCATCCACGGTTACATTCTATGTGACGAATATCACAGCCGTGAAACTTCTTGGACTCAATAGTAAAAACACCATATCAACGAATAATGGAAATAGTTATCCAACCTATTTGGAAGTTTACGAATGTTCTCGCAATGCTGATGGTTCGCTCACCGAAGGAACTACGACCGTTGGCAAAGAAAGTGATGACACGAAGAATGCATCCGTCAATCTCTCCATCGCTTCCCTCGATGCCTCGAAGATTTACAAGGTGGTGGCAGGACAGTATCGTGGATTCCTCTATGAGATTGCCTTCCAAACTCCACTGCAAACAGCCGAGCCTGTGGTGGATGCCACTCCTATGGAATTGTCTCTCGTTTCTCGTATCGGAAGCACAGACGAAGCTACGTTTAAAGTCACTGCTACTGACCTGAAGGAAGAAGTTACTGTGACTTTGAGCGATGAGAATGGTGTGTTCTCAGTGGATAAGACCAGTATCTCTGCAGAGGAAGCACTGGGAGGTGTGGAAGTTCTGGTTTCCTTCTCCCCAACTACGGGCGGCACCTACACTGGAACGATTACGCTGACTACCAAGGATGCAGCGCCTATCACCATTTCTCTGACGGGTACCGTTGCTTACGAAAAGGGTGACACGAATATGGATGGCACAGTTGACATCTCCGACGTGGTGCTGGCTGTCAACTACGTGCTGGGCAGTGCCGATGCTTCTGCTGAATATGGCGTGACCACGTATGGCGACATGAATGCCGACGGTGCGGTTGACATCTCCGATGTGGTTATCATTGTCAACAAGATTCTGGGTGGCAACACTCAGGAATAAGGATAATTCCAAAGCAACGTTTTTTCTAAAAAGGAAACCACGAGCTGGGTCAGTTCGTGGTTTCCTTTTTTGATAGGGGATTATCTGCAACTTATGTGTGGTTTTATTGAAGCGCTTTAAGGGATTATCTGAACCTCATGTGTGGATATACTGAACCGTTCCTTTGAATTCAACTAGTTGCCGAGGGCTCGTTATCGAAATGGCGAGCGCTCGGCGTTGCGATGGCGAAGGCTCGCTATCATTTCGTTGAGGGCTCGGCATTTTAGTTGAATCAAAGGACTAATTCAGTGTATTCGAAGGACTGGTTCAGTATAATCAAATGAGCGTGTCAGTACGTTCGAAGCTTGTGCTTGTTGTTTCTGAAATATCGGAAATGATATGTATAGTTAACAAAATATGATAGTTTCTATCATAATTATTTGAAAAAAGTGAGTAAATTGAAAGATAAAATCAATTTTTTTTAGAAAAAAGTGAGAATTTCATTTGAATATTTTATATCTTTGCACATAATACCTTAACGACAAAGCCTAAATCAACAAGCCGAGTAAGTGATGGTTATTTTTTCTTGTTAATGTATCTTATCCACTGTTTTAAGGAGTTAAAATTAATTATGAAAAAATACTTGTTGCTGTATATACTTATTCTGATGGTTCCCTTTGCTGCTTCTGCGCAAAGGAAGAATCTCTATGAAAAGATGTCAGCAACAACCATGATGTTGATGAATGACTTGCAGGAGGAAGAGGAGGAGAACAAGGCATTCACGAAGAATGTGGCGAATGCCAAGCTTCGAATCAAAGACAAGAAGCCTAAAGTTTCGGAACGTTTTGCCCGTGGGAAGCATCGTACTTATGCTGCACCTGACACGATTGATGGGAAGGCATATATTTCTTCTTTCTTGAGAGTGCATGATGATGCAAGGGTGGCTGAATTGCAATCGTTGGGCGTGAAGATTCAGTCGAGGTTCAAGAACGGACTGATGACGGTGCTGATTCCTTTGGACAAGATTGAGGATGTGGCGAGTTTGAACAATGTGAAGCGCATCAATGTGTCGTCGGTAGCTCAGCCAGAATCGGATGGAGCCTTGGAAGCCATCCATGCCGATGATGTGCTGAAATTGACAAACAATGCTTTAGAAGCTGGTTTGACAAAGAAATATGATGGTAAGGGAATCCTGCTGGCTGTGATTGATGTGGGTGTTGATTTTCAGCACATTGCTTTTCGGGATTCTGTCGGCAATTTGCGTCTGAAGGGTGCATACGTTTATGATGATAATGGAGAGCGTGAGGTGACTGACTTCGATGAGTTGACGACGGATAATTCCCAGAACGACCATGGAACCCATGTGGCTTCCTTGGCAGGTGGTTCGAGAGTCATCATTGACGGGAACAATGTGAAGGTGACGAATGATGCGGACAGTGCGACCTTGAGCGGAGTGGCACCAGCTGCGGATTTGTACCTCTGTGGTTTGCAGGATTTGAATTATACTTCTATTGCGAATGCTTTGAATGTGATATGCAATTATGCTGATGCACACGATCAACCGCTTGTGGTGTGTGGCAGTTGGGGCTCTCACGATGGACCGCATGATGGCACGGGTGATTTTGCAGACGTCATCAATCAGTATTTTGGTGATGATCACCCTAATCGCGTTATTGTGTTTGCTTCCGGAAACTATGCTGGAAAGTCAAAAAAAGGTGATGGTGGCGGATTCTTTATTTCGGGAAATGCCAGCGCAGAGGCTCCTTTGGGAACTATCATGCGATGCAATCATTTGGAAGGTTACGATGATGGAAGAACCTATGATGGTATCATCGCAAGTGCTTGGGCTCGCTCATCCGATGTGGAGGAATTGGCTTGCCGCATCTATGTGTTAGATAACAAAACGGGGGAAATCTTGGCTTCCCAAGAGATTAGGGCGGATGATGCAATAAGTACTGACAATCAATCGCAAAAATGTGCAAAAGCTCAATTTTCAGATTATTATCGAAATGACTTGTATGTATATTTTGAGATAGACAAAGCCCAAAAGGCTGTTGTCAGAATTACTGGAAAGAATTATCAAGCAAAAAGATCGGCCGTCTCTGAGGTGAATGGCATAAGACTCAACAGGAGTCTCTATACATTGGCTGTGGAATTTTTTCCAGTAGAGGGAAGTACGGTGATAGATGTTTGGGGAGGAAATAAGAGCTATTTTACGAACCATTTGCCAACAGCAGGACATGATTGGGTGGATGGAACGGATGATTATACTATTACGGATGAGAGCTCATACGAAAACGGAATCTCAGTGGGTGCATACGCTTCCACGAATTTTTCTGTCGATTATAATGGCGTTACTCATGACGTGTCGAAGGATTATCAGGTGGGCGAAATTGCTTCTATCTCCAGTTATGCCGTGCCAGGGGTAGGACCTGTTTCTGAAACATTACCAACCATTACTGCACCAGGTGTGTTGTTGGTAGCTGCTGTGAATCGCTATAATGGTGATAGTAGTTATATGTCAGGGTATTCTTATGGTAATAGTAGTATTTGCCGTTCGAATGCAAGTACACAGCATCCTTATGGCTCCATGACGGGCACTTCGATGGCAACGCCATTGGCTGTTGGTGCAGTGGTGTTGTGGATGCAAGCTGCTAATGAGTTGGGTAAGTCGCTGACTGTGAGGGACGTGAAAGAAGTGATGCAAGCCACTGCTATTCACGATGAATTTACGGAAGGAGTAAATGGTAGTCATTTCGGAAATGGAAAACTGGACGTCTTGGCGGGCTTGCAATATATTCTGAGTAATTATGCAGATACCATTACCGACACTATCCCAGATATAAAGAAACCAAGCCTAAGTGTTTCGGCTGATACATTGAGCTTTAGCGCTAAGTTGGGCGAAAGTGCAGCACAAAAACTGAAGGTGACAGGTACCGACCTGATTGACTCGGTACATGTAAGCGTAATGGATTCCCTTGGTGTCTTCTCTATCGATTCTCTCCATACCAGCTTCATAGCCTCCGAGTCAGGTGACAGCATAGAAATCTTGTTCACTCCTAAGGATTCCGTGGAATATACAGGTATGCTGCTGCTCAGCAGCCAGAATGCCGACAGCATATATGTGATACTGCAAGGCATCGGCGAGGCATTGGAGGATACTATTACCGATACCATCCCAGACACGAAGCTGCCAATACTAAGTGTTTCTGCCGATACATTGAGCTTCAGTGCGAAGTTGGGTGAAAGTGCAGCACAGATTTTGAAGGTGACAGGTATCGACCTGATTGACTCTGTTCATGTGAGTGTAATGGATTCCCTTGGTGTCTTCTCCGTCGATTCCCTCCATACCAGCTTCATAGCTTCGGAGACAGGTGACAGCATAGAAGTCTTGTTTACTCCTAAGGATTCCGTGGAATACACAGGCATGTTGCTGCTTAGTAGTCAAAATGCCGACAGCATTTATGTGATACTTCACGCCATCGGCGAGGCATTGGAGGATACCATTACCGACACCATTCCAGACACGAAGCAGCCAATCCTAAGTGTTTCTGCCGATACATTGAGTTTCAGCGCGAAGTTGGGCGAACGTGCAGCTCAAATTCTGAAGGTTTCAGGTACAGACCTGATTGACTCTATTCATGTGAGTGTAATTGATTCCCTTGGTGTCTTCGTTGTTGATTCTCTCCATACCAGCTTCGTAGCTTCCGAAACAGGCGACAGCATTGAAATCTTGTTCACACCTAAGGATTCCGTGGAATATACAGGTAAGCTGTTGCTCAGTAGTCAGAATGCCGATAGTATATATGTGATACTGCAAGGCATCGGCGAAGTAGTAGAGGATACCATCACCGACACCATCCCTGACACGAAGCAGCCAATCCTAAGTGTCTCTGCAGATACATTAACCTTCAGCGCGAAGTTGGGTGAAAGTGCGGCACAGATTCTGAAGGTGACAGGTACTGACCTGATTGACTCTGTACATGTAAGCATAATGGATTCCCTTGGTGTCTTCACCGTCGATTCCCTCCATAGCAGTTTCATAGCTTCGGAAACAGGTGATAGTATAGAAATCTTGTTCACGCCAAAGGACTCTGTGGAATACACAGGTATGCTGTTGCTTAGTAGTCAGAATGCCGACAGCATATATGTGATACTGCACGCCATCGGCGAGGCATTGGAGGATACCATAACCGATACCATCCCAGACACGAAGCAGCCAATCCTAACAGTTTCAGCCGATACATTGAGTTTCATCGCGAAGTTGGGCGAAAGTGCCGCACAAATTCTGAGGGTGACAGGCATTGATTTGATTGACTCGGTACATGTAAGTGTGATGGATTCCCTTGGTGTCTTCGTAGTTGATTCTCTCCATACCAGCTTCATGGCTTCGGAAACAGGTGATAGTATAGAAATCTTGTTTACGCCTAAGGACTCCGTGGAATATACAGGCATGCTGCTGCTTAGTAGCCAGAATGCAGACAGCATATATGTGATACTGCAAGGCATCGGCGAGGCATTGGAGGATACCATAACCGATACCATCCCAGACACGAAGCAGCCAATCCTAAGTGTTTCGGCAGATACATTGAGCTTCAGCGCGAAGTTGGGTGAAAGTGCAGCACAGATTCTGAAGGTGAATGGTACCGACTTGATTGACTCTATTCATGTGATTGTGATTGATTCCCTTGGTGTTTTCTCCGTCGATTCCCTCCATACCAGCTTCATGGCTTCGGAGTCAGGTGACAGCATAGAAATCTTGTTCACTCCAAAGGATTCCGTGGAATATTCAGGCATGCTGCTGCTTAGCAGTCAGAATGCCGATAGCATTTATGTGATACTGCAAGGCATCGGTGAGGCATTGGAGGATACCATAACCGACACTATTCCAGATGTTCAAACTCCGATCTTAACTGTTTCGGCTGACACACTTATCTTGGAAACGCCAATTGGTGTTGAGAAAATAGAAAAATTGTATGTTCATAGTTCCGGTTTGTCCGATTCCATAACGTTTGCCATCGATGATTCATTAGGTGTGCTTACGATTGATTCTATTTCTACGGATTTGAATCAATCTAAGGCTGATGGTTTGGAAAATTCTGAGGAGTCTGAATACATTACCATTCATTTCACTCCAAAAGATATAATCTCCATGAACAGTGTGTTGACCCTTTCGAGCAAGGGAGCAGAACCGGTTTCAGTCGTTTTGATTTGTAATAGCAAAACGGTCTTGGGAGATACGGATATTAATGGTTCTGTTGATATTACAGATGTTGTAACCACTGTAAACTATGTTTTGGATTCCAATCAGATAGAGGGTGTACCGATTTATGGTGATATGGATGGAAATGGAATTGTTGAAATCACAGATGTTGTTTTGTTGGTTAATAAGATTCTTAACACCTCTTCTACTTCAGACCCCGATACACCTGATATTCCTGACACTCCAGATGACCCTAACACTCCAGAGAATCCGGATACTCCAGATAACCCTGACACACCAGAAACTCCTGAAACACCCGACACTCCTAACACACCGGACACTCCTGAAAACTCAGAAGTTCAGGACACCTCAGATGTTCCAAACGCCCCAGAAGAGCCTTCATCTTCTGAGGATGAATAACGATTCTCTTTATTTCTTTATATTTTTTGCGGAAGACATTTGTTCCGGCAGGTCCATCCAGTGCGGTTCAAGTTCTTCCGCATTCTTTTCGTACATGTGCAGAAACTCATATTTGTTGCTGATGGAGTCTAATTGTTCATCGAGGAACGCGTGAAGTTGTTCCACATTGCCGAGCAAAACGTCTCCCTTTATGATTTCTAAAACAACAGGAACAACTCCCGCAGAAATCATGTTGATTTCTTTAGCAGCAGCACGTGTGAGGTCAATCACCAATCCTCTTCCGTAAGGTCCTCGGTCTGTTACTGTCACAATCGTGGAGAGTCCGTTCCTTTGGTTCGTCACCTTCAGTACGGTGCCAAAGGGAAGAGTACGGTGAGCGCAAGTAAAGCCGTTCTGATTAAAGACACTTCCATCAGCAGATCGTTTTCCGTGAAAAAAATCTGCGTAATAAGTGGCTTTTCCTTTCATCATATGTTGTGCCCGGATTGTGCCAAAGATGCTCATGCCAAACCATAGCAACGCCATCATTGTCAATCTTCGAGAGTGAGTTAGGTGATTCATAAGTAGTATTTTTCTTGATAAACGGTTGCAAAAGTAAGAAAATAATTGGAAATACAAGGTCGGTTTTTCGATAAGTTCATACAGAAGTGAACAAAAAACAGCAAATTCTTGCACTTCTGTCTCTGTTTTCCTGCAAAAAATCACTAATTTTGCAGAACCAAAGAATGAGGTATTATTTTTTTGAAGGTTTACAGTATGAAGTTAGGATTCGACAACGACAAATATCTCCGTATTCAGTCGGAACACATCAAAGAACGTATTGCTCAATTCGACGATAAGCTTTATCTCGAATTTGGCGGAAAACTCTACGACGACTATCATGCTAGTCGTGTGCTGCCAGGTTTTCATCCCGACAGCAAACTCCGAATGCTCATGCAGTTGCGCGATGACGTGGAAATCATCGTTGTGATTAGTGCGCACGACATTGAGCGAAACAAAGTACGTGGCGACCTCGGCATCACTTACGACAAGGATGTGCTTCGCCTTCGTGATGTGTTCACGGAACGTGGTCTTTACGTGAGCAGTGTCGTTATCACCCACTTCAACGGACAGGCAAGTGCCATAGCGTTCCGTGAGCGATTGGAACGTTTGGGCGAAGTGCGTGTCTATTATCATTATTTGATAGAAGGTTATCCAACAAACGTTGAACTTATCGATTCTGACGAAGGTTTTGGAAAGAACGATTTTGTGGAAACCACTCGTCCTCTGGTCGTTGTCACTGCTCCAGGTCCTGGAAGTGGTAAGATGGCAGTATGTCTGAGTCAGCTCTACAACGAGAACCGTCGTGGCGTGAAGGCAGGATATGCCAAGTTTGAAACCTTCCCAATTTGGAATATTCCACTTAAGCATCCTGTAAATGTAGCATACGAAGCTGCCACAGCCGACCTCAACGATGTGAATATGATTGACCATTTCCATCTGGAGGCATACGGCAAGACCACTGTCAACTACAATCGTGACATCGAGATTTTCCCTGTACTCAATGCAATCTTCGAAGGCATTTATGGCGAAAGTCCTTACAAATCGCCTACAGATATGGGAGTCAATATGGCTGGCTTCTGCATTAGTGACGACGAGGTGTGCTGCGAGGCATCCAAACAAGAAATCATCCGTCGTTATTACACAGCACTTGCCAATATGACTGATGGGCGTAATAACGATGTGGAGGTGAACAAGCTCATCTTGTTGATGAAGCAGATGAAACTCACCACCGCCTATCGTAAATGTACCGTGGCTGCCTACGAGCGAAAATTGCAGTCGGGCACTCCATCTGCAGCTATCGAATTGGCTGATGGCACACTCATAACTGCCGAGACCAGTGCGCTTCTTGGTCCAAGTGCTGCACTCCTGCTCAATGCCATCAAGCATCTTGCAGGTATCGACCACAGTCTCCATCTCATTCCACAGGAAATGATTGTGCCTATTCAGCACATGAAAACCTCCATGCTTCACGGCAATAACCCTCGTCTGCACACAGACGAAGTGCTCGTTGCTCTTGCCGTATTGAGCGAACATGATGAAAACTGTCGTCGTGCCCTTGAGAGTCTTCCTCTTCTTGATGGTTGCCAAGTGCACGCCACCGTGATGCTCAGTGAAGTGGACCGCAAAATCTTCAACAAACTCGGTTGCGGACTCACTTACGACCCTGTCAAGAAATAAAATTAATGAAGAATGAAGAATGAAGAATGTAGAATGAAGAATGTATTTTACTCATATCTATAGTGTAATTTTCATTCTTCATTCGGAGCGAAGCGACCATTCTTCATTCTTCATTTAAGCAAAGCGACTATTCTTCATTTTATTCATCTAGCTTGCTGTGAATTGGCTCTTTTTATTCCGTCGAAAGAAGATTCAATGAAGCTTGGGTCAATGACTTCAGGTATTGCCTGATTGTTTGCCAATTCGCGTTCGATGTCGAAGGTGGCACGAGATTTCTTGCTGCTCACACCCCAATATGATTCTTTGAATGTTGCTTCTGCTTTATCTTCTAAATCATCGCGTAGATTACAGAAGAAGTCGATGCCTGTTCTTCTTTCCAATTCATCAATGCTGATATATTCAATGGTGATGTTGCTTGCAACATCTGTGTGATTCGTCCAGATTCCCAAGGCGTTGTAACTGTCCGACGATTTGTTGTAAGCCAGCAGAGCCATGTAGAAATAGGCTGGCACAATCAAACTACCGCAATTCATGTTGAGCAAACCGCTCTCTGAATGACCATCCAGCACTACATCATCAATCGTGGCTGCTTTCACGATGTAGAGTGTGTCGCATTTGTTATACCATGTGCGCACCTTTCCTTCCAAAACAGACCATTTTCCTCCGTTGTGAGCTTGATATTGTGGTTGCATATTTGAAAGGAAAAATGTTTGTGCATTTTGTTCTCTTGAAGCCAATCGGTCAGCTGAAGGGCAGAGATGACCCCTTGAAAAATCACTATCATCGTAATCCTCCAAAGTGGACTGATAATCTTCATGAATGTCTGGATCCTCTTTGAATGCATCTTTACGTGTCACATTCGACGTTGAGTTCAAGGCATCCAATCGATAGCAAGTCCATCGATTGGCTTTCTTTGTGCAATCCCATTCCACGGCAAATGTGTCGCCATAATCCGACGTTGCTTTTCGTATGACAAGGTTCGATTCACCTCCTGTCAGCTTTGGGTATTCATATTGCCAAGCATGAGTGGCATCATGATTTCCAAAACTCGTTGTCAGTTTTGCAAGTATAGCACCTGTGTTGCGATTCTTGTTGTTGTCTTCGTTTGGGTCAATGGGGTCTGGATGATCTGGGTCCACTTCCCCTATCATTACAATCGTAGTAGAGAGTACTTCTGAATACACATAATCCACGGAAGCTATCTCTGTTTCAGCTAGATAGACCTTGAATCCGTCATCTTCCAAAAACGTGATGGCATAGAGATTTCCATCTTCAGTAGAGTAGGTGAGGGTCGTCCCATTCTTCAAGTTTACCACGATTTTCTTCACATTCGTATATGTGCCCCTCATGGCAATCGCTTTCTCATTTTGTGCCAGCGAAACGAGCGTTGTCAAGGAGAGGAGTATGAGGAGACAAATCTTTTTCATTTCAGTAAATATTTCTCGTTGTTAATGATATAAATACCATTCTCCAAGTTCTCCAAACCGATGCCGAGGAATTGTCCCGACAGCGAGTAGATGCGCTCATCCTTGAAATCCTTCTTGTCATGGATGATGTGGATGCCATCAGCAATTTCATCATCCATTGGATTCAAGCTCGATTTCACAAGTGTTCCTGATGGCACCGTGAGAAAGGCACGGAGTCCAGGCATGTGGTAACCCGTGGTGGAAGGGTAGTAAAATTGATTACCTGCTCCAAGGAAAAGGTCTGTTTCTGTATGGAGGTCGATAGGATGGTAACACCCCGTAAAACTATATGCTTCATCAATCGTTACTGGCTGAGGTTCAGCAGTATGCAGTGTGGTAAAGTAGAACACGGGGCCATCGATTGTTTCCAATGGTTTTGTAATGAAAGCAGTACCTGCCCCAATGGTGGAAGTTGATTTCCTGAATTCTACATTCACGATACTTTCATCTTCTGATGTTTTCTCCACGTTCGAAAAAACATAGGCATCGCCTTCGTCAATTTCCCAATCCACAGGCAGGCAAAGCGTATTGTAGTATTCGCTCGAAATCGTTCTGTTGAATCGCACCGTAGCTCCTTCGATGTCGGCTGGTGGTAGCGAAGAAATGCGATTTTGGTCGAACACGTAGATGATAGGTACATTGTCATTTACATAAACTGGTGCCAATTTGATTCCGCCCTCGTCAGCCCACACCATACCCGTCACATCCACGATGGCACCCTCGTATCCACCAGTGAAGTGGTCACTCTTTTCCGTTGCTCCTAAGATGCTGTTACAAAGATGAATACTGTACTCAGCATCTTCTTCCAAATATATTAAGGTGTCTGTTCCGATGATGCTCACACGCAAGTCTTTCAATATCACGTAGTCTGCACAGTGGTTGCTCATCTGAGAAGGAACCACTTCGATTGGCATCACATCTGCTTCTGTCACGGGTTCTGCGATGACGAGACTATCCGTGTTTGTATCATCTGTGCACTCGAACACCGGCATACCGCTTTCTACTTTGTATTTCCCAATCACCCATCCCGACAAGTGCTGATTGCTATGCAACGGATTGTTTGCTACTGCATTCACGCCTCGCAGACAAAGTGCCGAGAATGCACCATCGTCTGCCGACTCGTCGCGTACAAATGTGAGCTCTTCGTTGGAATAGAGCACACGTGAATTCATCCCATCGGTCCAGTGCAATCGTATTTTCGTTCCAGATTCCAATGTCTGTAATCCCGCGATACCATCCACGGTGACATAACTTGGTTCCACTGGAGTGGATGGATCTGTGTAAGTCACCACCACCTTCTGTAGTTTCCAATGCCCGTTACCACTTGCACGAGTGATGGTTACGGAATTGCTACTGCCCATCCACGTAGTGCTCGTTTCTTCGTAAGTAATCGTTCCACCACCACTAAAGGAAGCATTGCTCGATGTTGGAGCATCAGGTTTGGCAAATGTATAGGCAATCTGAGTGATAGGTTTTTCTGGGTCCGACGTGGAAATAGTCACGGAACCTTTTCCATAGATGCGTACTGCTGTACCAGCCGTATAGTATTTGGTAGGAATCACCCCATAGCCGAATTGGAGCGTAATGAATTCATCCATCACGATACTCTTGGGCATATCCTGTGCGTTAACATATCCTTGAGCGGAGAAATCTATCGTCACATCTTTTGCATCTGCAATAATGGCTCCTGCGAACAAACAGCCCAAGATGAGCAGCTTGTGTTTTATTTCTTGAAATAAGTGCATGTCGTTATGATTGGTCATACAAAATTAGTGATTATTTTCTGAATGAACCTCATAAAGTAACGAAAACATTTGATGCGGCGCTTTCGAGGATTGATTAAAGCGTTTTCGAGGATTGACTGAACCTTTAGTTCGGCGCAAACCAACCGCTCCTTTGGATTCAACTAGTTGCCGAGGGCTCGTTATCGAAACGGCGAGGGTTCGGCGTTGCGATAACGAAGGCTCGCTATAATTTCGTTGAGGGCTCGGCATTTCAGTTGAACCAAACGAGAGCGTCAGAAAAATCAAAGGACAGATTGGCATTCTCCGAACTGAAGGTCCAGTGCAATCGAAGGAGAGCGTCTGTAAAAACGAAGGAAAGCAGCTGCAAATGGAAACGCGCCCTAAAGATGCTAAAGAACGATGTTTTAATAGGATAAGCAATCTTGTTTTTTTACTGAAAATAAGTCAAATAAGCAAAAAATGCGCCATTTTTTATGTTTCTTCCTTAATTTTTTTTCGAAACATGATGAATTTACACCTTTTTTATTTAAATTTGCACCCAAATATATCTATCGTTTTCAAACCAATGGATGTATTCTTTTTGTCAAGGATGGTGAATGGTGAATTTGTTTTCTATATCACTTTTCGTGACTTTTTATGTTGGGTTTAGAAATCTGTTGAAAAAGTCAATCATTAAATAATTAAAAATCATGAGAAAAAAGATTTTTACTCTTTTCGCAATGCTTTTTTGCGTGTTGGGGCTTCAGGCACAGGACACACGGTATTATTTTTGGAATTATTCCAAGCCTGCCAATTCTATTACTTTCTCTGATGGTGCAAAAGTTGCCATTACTGGTGATGAAAGCCAGATTTTTGAAAAGGGCGGCTTTTTAACTGTTACGTTAGGGGGTATCCCTCATAATTATCAAACCTTCAAACTGGTGAAGGATGTGCAGCACACTTTCACTGCTCCAACAGGAGCGACAATTGCTTCTATAACTTTTTTAACTTATATAGATGCATATAAGCAAGGTTCAGCTCTTACTTATTGGTGTGAATTCGACGATGAGAAACAGGAGCCTGATATAGCAACGACTATGAGTGGATACAAAGACGCTCTTTTTTTGCATTATGATTTATTAGGTTTCCCAAATGATGGTTTGTTTCCTTTTGACTTTGAAACGCCAAGGAAAAAAGTTACCTTCACTTACACAGGCGAACAGATTTATGGTGTTTTTTTGGTCAAATATGCAAAATCGCCAACAAAAGACGTTTTCAATTTCATACAGATGTCAGGCATTCCAATGTCCACAAAAGAATCTAATGCTGGAGATATTATAGTGAATAAGAACTTTGAAGAAGGTGACGTAACCCTCACAATTTCTCCATCAGGAGTTTCCACTCCAAATCGCGTTTGGGGTACTGAAGCTTCTTCTGGTGATATGACTTCTTACATTCCTCAGCTTCGTATTTATGGTGGAACCATGACATTTAAAAGCAAACGTTTCATTAAGAAGATTGAGTTTGATACGACTACAGGTGTGGGTGGTTTGACTCCTAATACGGGTAAAATGTCTGGTAGCGCTTGGAAGGGTAATTCAAAGTCCGTTGTGTTTAAGGTGAAATATGGACCAATCCACTTCAATATGATCAGAGTCTATTACGAAAATAACTCCGTCGAGGAAATAACGATTCCTTCAGCTAAATATATTACTTACGTAACTCCTGCTGATGTTTCGATTCCTGTTGGACTTACTGCTTACATTGTTACTGACGTCAACGAGAGATCTGTTTCTATGAAGCCTGTAACCAATGTTCCTGCCAACACAGCTATCATCCTCAATAGTAATGTAGCTGACACTTATGAACTTGTTGCAATGGACGATGATGCAGACGATGTAAGTGACAATAAGCTTCTTGCTTCTGATGGCACGGTTAAGGGTGGAGACGGTATCTATGCTTTGGCAAACAAGTCAACCAATGGAGTTGGTTTCTATCCAGTAGGCTCCAACGTTACAATTCCTAAGGGCAAGGCTTATCTCCCTGCTCTAGCAGGCGTGAAGGGCTTCCTCGCACTCGATGAGGATGTGACTACATCCATTAGCAACGTTGAAACAAGTTCAGAACGTGCTATTACCATCTACAACTTAGCAGGTCAGAAGGTGGAGAGCATGAAGGCTGGTGGTTTCTACATTGTCAATGGTAAGAAGGTCTTTGTAAAGTGAAAAGTGAAGAGTGAAAAGTGAAAAATTAAATAAATAAATAATTAAAATGAAGAAGAATCAATATATTGCTCCAGAATTAAAGCAAAGACTGACAATGGAGCTCGAATTGCCAATCGCACAATCATTGCCAGTAGGTGATAGTGAAGTCACAGACCCTAAAGATATTCTTACTAAGGAACGCGAAGAAGAGGGTTTTGGCAAATATGAGTGGTAAATAGCAGTATAGCTTATAGAGCTTCGTGATATTCATCGCGTTACTCATCAAAAGTCAGAAAGGTGGTAAGGTTTTCGAACTCTTACCACCTTTTTTGCGGTTATGCAAATCATCATGGAGCATCTCTCGATTTCTCCGTTATTTCAGAATAGTTTCGTTCATGTTTATTTCTTTTGGTAAAACATTGAAAATCATGTAAAAAGTGCTGATTATTTAGTTTTCGAGCATTTTTTTTCCTTTTTTTTATGAGTTTACACCTTATTTAATTATCTTTGTAACCGAAACGTAACTAATATTATCAAGTAAAACTATTATTTGTAACTATAATTAATTAACTAAAAAACAAAAGAACATGAAAAAAAAGATTTTTACTCTATTCGCAATGATGTGTTGCGTCGTTGGGTTACAGGCAGAAACTGTAACTAAAACTTGGGATTTCTCTGAGTTCGAAGAAACAGTTATCCTTGCAGGTGACAACTATTCTATTGATTATAAAGGGCTTACCCTGGTTGGAAATACCAAAGCTGAATATACTAGCGATTATGTTTCCTCCGCGGCTGGTTTCCATTGCAATGGAAATAGTGCTTCAAATCTACGTTACATTCAATACAAGCCAATATATGATGGTACAATTACAGTGACTTATCGTTCGAACAATGATACTGCCAATGATCGTATTACAGCTATTGGAACAAAGGTTGTAAATTTCTCCTCAGCAGATAAAGCAACAAGTGATGTTTTGGCTTGGGGGTTCACAGAAGGTCCTACTGAGCAGACAATCACAGCAGATTTGACTGCAGGTACTACTTACTATTTTTATTTTGCAAATGGTGGTCAAAGCATCATGAAATTGGAATATACTTACGATGATTCTGGCGAGGCATATTCAGAACCAGTAAACCTTATTTGGGATTTCTCTGAGTATACAACCCAGGTAAATCTTGAAGGTGAGGAAGACTACATGACTACATATAGGGACCTAACTATAGTTGGAAATAAAACAGGTTCTGGTGGTAAAGAATTCCTAAAAAAAGGTTCGGGTTTCCATTGTAATGGAACTAGTAACACGCTTGAAGATGGTTCTATTATTCGTTATATCGCTTACACACCAGACAATGATGGAACTTTAAAAGTGTCATTTAAGTCAAATAACAATAGTGCTACAGATCGTATCACAGCTATTGGAACTGCTGTTAAAACTTTCAATAGTGATAATGTTGCAGATGAAACTGTTCCTGAAGAAGTTCTTGCTTATGGTTTTACTAATGGTTCAACAGTACAGACAATCAGTGCAGAGCTGACAGCTGGTACGACTTACTATGTTTACTTTGCAACTGGTGGTCAATCCATCATGAAATTGGAGTATATATTTACTCCAGTTGTTACCATTCCTTCTGCAGAGTACACAACATACGTAACTCCTGCTGATGTTACTTTCCCTGAAAACATTAAGGCTTATATTGTAACAAACATTGGAACGACAAGTGTAACAATTTCTCAGGTAACAAATGTTCCTGCTAAAACACCTGTTATCGTAAATGGTAGTGAAGGGGATTACACTCTTTCTGGTATATTGGGTAAAGCTGAAAATGTAAGTGCTAACAAGCTCTTGGCTTCTGATGGTAGTGTTTATGGTGGCGAAGGCATCTATGCATTGGCTAAGATGGAGGAAGTTGGTTTCTATCCAGTTAAGGAAGGTGTTGCTGTTCCTGCTGGCAAGGCATACCTCAATACAAGTGCTGCTGTGAAGGGCTTCCTCGCTCTTGAAGGTGAAGTAACTGCAATCAACAATGTTGAAGCTGCTTCAGCTCAGTCGGCTACTATCTACAACGTAGCTGGTCAGAAGGTTCAGAACATCAAGGCAAGCGGTCTTTATATTGTCAATGGCAAGAAGGTGTTTGTGAAATGAAAAATGAATAATTAAAAATTAAAAAATAAAATGAAGAAGAATCAATATATCGCTCCAGTTTTGAAGCAAAGACTGACAATGGAAGTTGAATTGCCAATCGCACAATCATTGCCAGTAGGTGAAGGTGAAATCACAGAATCAGGTCAGATTCTTACGAAGGATCGCGAAGAAAAAGAAGAAGGTTTCACTTATGAATGGTAAGAACGTATAGCGTCTTAGCGATGCTATCACGCTGACACTAAATAAATAGAAAGGTGGTAAGGATTCCAAGTCCTTACCACCTTTCATTATGTTATGTAATCGTAAAAATAACTTGGTAAAATGACATAAATTATCTTCGGAAAGAAATTAGAATAATTAGAATAATTACTCCAAAAATGGGTGTTGTTTAAAACAAAAACACATTATTTCTGATAAAATTATTCTAATTATTCTAATTTCTTTCCTTAATTAAATCATACCAAGTTATTTTTAAACGATTACTTAATTGACGACATTTTGCGCCTGTCCTTCCACAAAGCACTGCACATTATTGATGGCAATATCCACGAGTCGTGCACGAGCCTCACGAGTAGCCCAGGCAATGTGTGGCGTGATATATGCGTTTGTGCAAGCAAGGAGAGGATTATTCGCTGCGGGAGGTTCACTGCAGAGCACATCGGCACAATAGGCATAGATTTTATTCGTGAGCAGTGCCTCTGCCATATCGGCTTCATTTACCAAAGGTCCACGTCCTGTGTTGATAACCACCGAAGTAGGTTTCATTCGTGCGATACTTTCCTTGCAGACGAGGTTGCGAGTGCTGTCAGTGAGTGGGCAATGGAGTGTGAGGAAGTCGGCACGTTCGAAGAGTGCGTTTCGGTCCACCTTCTCGATGTAGTCGGGTAGGGCATCCTGCGTTTTTGAGGTCTCTGCTAAAATCTTCATACCGAATGCATGTCCGATGCGAGCTACTGCCTTACCGATATTGCCAAGTCCCACGATGCCCAAAGTCTTTCCTTCCAGTTCGGTGAGTAGTGTGTCCTGCCAACTGAAGTCGATGCTCTGTGCCCATGCTCCTTGGCGGTTGGCCTGCGCATAATGCTCCACTTGCAATGCCACATTCAGGATATGTGCAAAAACCATCTGTGCCACACTGTTTGTGCTGTAGGCTGGGATGTTGCACACGTCGATACCATGTTCCCGAGCCACTTTCGTATCCACCACGTTGTAGCCCGTAGCAAGTACACCGATATATTTGAGTCGTGGTAATTGTTCAATTTCCGCTTTACCCAATATCACTTTGTTGGTGAGAACGATGTCAGCATCTTTAGCACGATCCACCGTCTCGGATGCGTGGGTGCGCTCATAGACTGTCAGTTCTCCGAATGTCTTCAATCTGTCCCACGACAAGTCGCCAGGGTTGGCTGTATAGCCATCAAGGATAACGATGTTCATCATGCTTTCAGAATGTGTTGTTCATTTTGATGACAAGTACACGCAGTTTTTGCGATGCTTCGCTGGTCTTCACCTTGGCAATGTGCCAGTCGCAAGGGAACATGATATTGAAAGTGCCAGGGATGGACTCGATATGCTCCAGTCGGTCGGCTTGGAAATTGTATTCCAATCGGTCGCGCTTAGGATTGTACTCGATGTTTGGGGTGGATGTTTCGTGGTCGAGTCGGCAGAAGCCTTCTTTTCCTTTCACCACAAACATGAAGTCGATTTTCTGCCAGTGGCTTTCACTGCCCTTGCCTGCCTTGAGGTCTTCCTCCGAGCACCAGTTCTCACTGTCCTCCACACTCACGGTGAGGTTCGTGCCTGGAATCGGTTGTTTTCCGCTTGGAATGGCGAGCAAGTCGGTTTCTTCCAACCATTTGAACATTGCCTTCCATTGCTCAGGATTCTTGTGGTATTGGAGATAGAACTCCACGAGATTCACTGAAGGGGCTGGCACAGCCTTCGTGAATCCGTTTTTCCATTCCCCTTTCTTCACCCATTTGGCTGCCATCTTTTGCAACTTCTTTGGGTATTGGTTGGTGTAAACTTGTGCGGATGCCATCGATGCAAACAGGAATCCTACCAGCATCAGTGCTGTTGTCTTGAATCTTTTCATCATTAGTAATATGTTTATTGTTAGCTTTTTACCTTGCAAAGATATTAAATGAAGAATGAAAAATGAAGAATGAAGAATGAAAAATGAAGATTTTTTATAAATGAAGACGAAAACGAAGGCTTTTGACATCCAAATGGTAGTTTTGGCTTCGTCAAACAAAAGGATTGTAATCGTTATCGTTTTCGTACTAAGTTAGGCTGCGCCTCGGAAAAATTCAAATAAATTTGATTTTTCGCTCGGCTTGCACTAACTTTGCAAATTGTATGGTATCAATTGATCAATTAAGTGTTGAATTCTCAGCGCGTCCGTTGTTTACGGATGTGAGTTTTGTGATTAATCCCAAGGAGCGCATTGCGTTGGTGGGAAAGAATGGAGCTGGAAAATCAACATTGCTGAAAATCATAGCAGGTATGCAGCAACCTACACGTGGCTGTGTTTCGCTTCAGCGCGATGTCACGGTGGGTTATTTGCCACAGGTGATGGTGTTGAGTGATGTGCGCACAGTGATGGAGGAAGCGGAAACAGCTTTTGCTCATATCCGCGAGATGCAGGAACGAATAGAGCGACTCAACAAGGAACTGGCGGAACGCACAGACTATGATTCTGAAGACTACATGGAGCTGGTGGAACGGTTTACGCACGAGAACGACCGCTATCAGATGATGGGTGGACAGAATTATCGAGCAGAATTGGAGCGCACCTTGCAGGGACTTGGTTTCAAGCGTGAGGATTTTGACCGTCCAACAAGTGAGTTCTCAGGCGGTTGGCGCATGCGAATCGAACTGGCAAAACTCCTCTTGCAGAAGCCAGACCTTTTGTTGCTCGACGAGCCTACTAACCATCTCGACATCGGTTCGATTCAGTGGTTGGAGCAGTTCATTGCCACAAAAGCAAATGCGGTGATGCTTGTGAGTCACGACCGTGCATTTATTAATAATGTGACGAATCGTACCATCGAAATCACTTGTGGGCGCATCAACGACTATAAGGTGAAGTACGACCAGTATATGGTGCTTCGTGCTGAACGTCGCGAACAGCAGTTGCGTGCTTACGAAAACCAACAGAAAGAAATACAGGAAACGAAGGATTTCATTGAACGATTCAGATACAAACCTACGAAGTCGAATCAGGTGCAGAGCCGCATGAAAGCACTCGAGAAGATGGTGCTAATCGAGGTGGATGAAATCGACACGAGTCGCTTGCATCTGAAATTTTCCCCATGCCTCCGTAGTGGCGACTATCCTTTGATTTGCAAGGAAGTTGGCAAGCGTTATGGCGAGCATCAAGTGTTTAGCGATGTGAACCTTACCATCAAGCGAGGCGAAAAAGTGGCATTCGTGGGTAATAACGGTGAGGGAAAATCCACCCTCGTGAAGTGCATCATGAATGAAATCCCTTTCGATGGCGAATTGAAAGTGGGGCACAATGTGCAGATTGGCTATTTTGCACAGAATCAGGCTCAGTTGCTCGATGGCAATATCACTGTGTTCGACACTATCGACCGGGTAGCAAAGGGTGAAATACGACTCAAGATTCGTGATTTGCTTGGAGCATTCATGTTTGGTGGTGAGGCGAGCGACAAGTACGTGAAGGTGTTGTCGGGTGGTGAGCGCAGTCGTTTGGCAATGATTAAACTTTTGCTCGAACCCGTGAATTTCCTGATTCTCGACGAGCCGACAAACCACCTCGACATGCAATCGAAGGATGTGCTGAAGAATGCCGTGAAGGAATTCGATGGCACGGTGATTGTGGTAAGTCACGACCGTGATTTCCTTGATGGACTTGTGAGTCGCGTGTATGAATTTGGTGGTGGAAAGGTGCGTGAGCACATCGGAGGTATCTATGAGTTCCTGAGAACAAAGGAACTGGAAAATGAAGGAATGACGGGTGTGGGCAACGATGTGAATCACCGTCAGGCAGAAGTAACTCCTGCCAAGACGGAAGAAAGCGTGAAGGCAGTGTCGGCATCCGCCTTGTCCTACGAGGAAATGAAGGAGCGCAACAAGCGTATCAAGAAGGCAGAGAAGGCAGTGGCTGATTGCGAAGCACGCATTGAAAAACTGGAGGGCGACATTGCTGCTATCGAAGCACACCTTGCCACTCCAGAAGGTGCTACTGACATGAGCCTTTTCACCCAGCATGGCGACCTCAAAAAACAGCTTGACCAAGTGGTGGAAGAATGGGAAACCGCCTCCCTCGCGCTGGAAGAGCTGAAAGGATAATATCCCTAAAATTCCCATTAATCCCATCAATCCCATCAATCCCATTATTGCGAACACATTATTAATTAAATAATATACAACAATGAAACTGAAAACGTATTTATCAACAGTTGCTATGGCAGTGACAATGGCATCCTGTGTCGATGGTCAAGGCATCGGCATCAAGTTGGAGAACATGAACGATAGCGTGGCTCCAGGTACAGACTTCTATCAGTATGCTTGTGGTGGATGGATTAAGAACAATCCGCTCAAGCCTGAGTACTCTCGTTTTGGCTCGTTCGACGCAGTGGCTGAAACCAACCGCGAACAGATGAAGGAACTGATTCTTTCGTTGGCAAACGAAAAGCATGAGAAGGGTAGTGTGGCACAGAAAATCGGTGACCTCTATACCATGCTGATGGACTCTACTCGTCAGAATGCAGATGGCATCAAGCCTATAGAGGCTGACTTGAAGAAGATTGCTGACGTGCAGACTCGCGAAGAAGCTCTCCGTCTTATCGTGGAGAACGGACTGAAAGGCGCTGGCGAACTCTGGGGCACAGGTATTGGTGCCGACATGATGGACTCGAAGAACAACCTCGTTTCGATGGGGCAGAGTGGACTTTCTATGGGTCAGAAGGAATACTACTTGAGCGACGACGATGCTTTCAAGAAGATTCGAGAAGCATTTAAGAAACACGTGGTGAAGATGTTCCAGCTTGTTGGTGACGATCAACCTACGGCAGAGCGCAAGATGGAATCTGTGATGGCAGTGGAAACTCGCATGGCAAAGGCTTCGAAGAGTCGTGTGGAACTCCGCGACCCTGCTTCCAACTATCACAAGATGGCATACGCAGACTTTAAGAAAGAGTTTGCTGGCTACGATTGGGACCAGTATTTCCACCTCAACTTCATCGACGACTTGCAGACTCTCGATGTGGGTCAGCCTGAAGCAGTGAAGGAAGCTGTGGCTATTCTCAAGGAAACCGACCTTCAGATATTGAAGGACTGGATGCAGTGGAATCTACTTGACGGCAATGCAAATGTATTGGGTGATGAGATTTTCATGCAGAACTTCGATTTCTACAACCGTACGATGTCGGGTCAGCAGGAACCTCTCCCTCGCTGGAAGCGTAGTGTGAGCACCGTGAGTGGTGTGCTTGGCGAAGCTGTTGGTCAGATGTACGTGGAGAAATATTTCCCTGCTGAAAACAAGGCTCGCATGGAGGAACTCGTGAAGAATTTGCAAGAGGCATTGGCTGAGCGCATTGATGCACAGGAATGGATGAGCGATAGCACCAAGGCTTATGCTAAGGATAAGTTGGCTTCGTTCTATGTGAAGATTGGTTATCCTAACAAGTGGAAGGACTACTCTAAACTCACTATCGACCCTGAGAAGACTCTCTATGAGAACATGCAGGCAGTGCGTGAGTGGGCATCGAAGAAGGAAGTGGAAGACAAGTACAACAAACCTGTTGACCGTGACGAATGGTACATGACTCCTCAGACTGTGAATGCTTACTATAATCCAACGACCAACGAAATCTGCTTCCCTGCAGGTATTCTTCAGTATCCTTTCTTCGACATGCAGGCTGATGATGCCTTCAACTATGGTGCCATCGGTGTGGTGATAGGTCATGAAATGACACACGGATTCGATGACCAGGGTCGCCAGTTCGACAAGGATGGTAACTTCCGCGATTGGTGGGCTTCAGGCGATGGTGACAAGTTCAAGGAGCGTGCTCAGGTGATGAGCGATTTCTTCTCTAAAATCGAAGTTCTCCCTGGCTTGAAGGGTAATGGCGAACTTACTCTCGGTGAGAATCTTGCTGACCACGGAGGTTTGCAGGTGGCATTCACAGCATTCCAGAATGCACAGAAGAAGGCTACCAAGCCTCTCGGCGAAGTGAATGGTTTCACTCCAGAACAGCGTTTCTTCTTGGCATACGCAGGTGTGTGGGCTCAGAACATCACCGAGGAAGCTATCCGCGACCTCACGGCTCGTGACCCTCACTCACTCGGTGAATGGCGTGTGAACGGTGCACTTCCTCACATTGATGCTTGGTACGATGCATTTGGCATCACTGAGAAGGACCCTCTCTTCGTTCCAAAGGAAAAGCGCGTCACTATCTGGTAGAAACAACGATAGTTGATGACTCGATGCAGGGTCATCAAGTGTAGAATGCTATTCTATTTTTATAGGATAATATTCTATGAATTCGCAGCAATCGGCACAGAAGTTCTATTTTCACGGAGCTTCTGTGCCGAATGTCATTTATTTTCGCTAATTTTGCAGTTCAAATCAATTATACACTTATCACTTTTAACTTAAAGCGGGATGCCTTTAAAGTTACCTGATCAACTTCCAGCGATAGAGCTGTTGAAAGATGAAAACATATTCGTGATGGACACTACGCGTGCCCAAGGACAGGATATTCGTCCGCTGCGCATTGCCATCCTCAACCTGATGCCGATAAAAATCACGACGGAGACGGACTTTATCCGCATTCTGTCGAATACGCCGTTGCAGGTGGAGATTGAATTTATGAAAATCAAAAGCCACACGTCAAAGAATACGCCTGTGGAGCACATGATGGCGTTCTATCGTGATTTTGAGTTGATGAGACAAGAGAAGTACGACGGACTCATCGTGACGGGTGCGCCGCTGGAGCAGATGGACTACGAGGAAGTGACATACTGGGACGAACTCGTGGAGGTGTTCGATTGGGCATACCACAATGTGCAATCCACTTGCTACATCTGTTGGGCGGCACAGGCAGCACTCTATCATTTCCATAAGATTCCTAAATATTCCACCAATAAGAAGGTGTTTGGCGTGTTCAAACATCGTGCTTTGCAACCAGAATTGCCAATCTTTCGTGGTTTCGACGATACGTTTTATGTGCCTCATAGCCGCCATTCGGAATTGCGTCGTAAAGATATTGAGAAGAATCCCGATTTGCAAATCATCTCTGAATCGGAAGATGCTGGTGTGCATATCGTAATGGCTCGCGATGGACGTGAGTTCTTCATTACAGGCCATAGTGAATATGCGCCGCTCACACTTGATGGCGAATATAAGCGCGATGTGGCAAAGCGTCTGCCTATCCAGTTGCCGAAGAACTACTACGAGGACGACAACCCAGCCAAGAAGCCTATCGTGCGTTGGCGTGCTCATGCCAACCTCCTTTTCTCGAACTGGCTCAACTACTATGTATATCAGAAGACTCCATTCGACATCAACCAAATCGTGTAATAACCAATCCGCTCTTGAGTTGCTTGCACCAGCCAAAACTGCAGACATCGGTATCGAGGCGATTCGTCATGGTGCCGATGCCGTGTATATTGGTGCGCCTCAGTTTGGTGCTCGGCAAGCAGCAGGTAACTCGTTGGAGGACATTCAGCGATTGGTGGAATATGCTCATCAGTTCGAAGCGAAGATTTACGTGACGGTTAACACCATTTTTTATGATTCGGAACTGGCTCAAGTGGAACAGATGATTCGTAAATTGTACGACATGGGTGTGGATGCGCTCATCGTACAAGATATGAGTCTGAAAAAAATGGATTTGCCTCCAATTCCCCTGCATGGCAGTACCCAGATGGACAATCGCACACCGGAGAAAGTACGTTTCCTCAGTGAACAGGGATTTGAGCAAGTGGTGCTGGCGCGAGAACTGAGTTTGGAGGAGATACGTGCCATCCATGAGGCAAATCCACAGACGAAATTGGAGGTGTTTGTGCATGGTGCTTTGTGCGTGAGTCTGAGTGGACAATGCTATGCGTCGGAAGCGATTTTTGGACGCAGTGCCAACAGAGGCGAATGTGCGCAGATTTGTCGAATGGAATTTGACTTGGAGGATGAAAAGGGGAATATCTTGTTGCATAAAAAGCATCTCTTGTCGTTGAAGGACTTGTGCCAAATCGATGCTTTGGAAGATTTGGCGGAGGCAGGCGCTTCGTCGTTCAAGATTGAGGGACGTTTGAAAGATGCTGCATACGTGAAGAATGTGACGGCGGCCTATTCTCAAGCGCTCGATGTACTTGTGGCGAAACATCCAGACAAGTATAGACGCGCTTCGAAGGGACGAGTGGAACTGAAATTCCAACCCGACGTTCGCAAGTCGTTCAATCGTGGATTCACTCATTATTTTCTTTATGGCAGAAATGCCGACATCTTTTCGTTCGACACGCCGAAAGCACTTGGTGAACCTGTTGGTCGCGTGAAGGAAGTCTATACGGATAGTTTTGTGGTGAATAGTAAAGTGCAGTTTGCCAATGGTGATGGTCTTTGTTTCTTCGACAAAGCAGGAAAACTCTATGGTTTCCGCATCAACAAAGCCATAGGGGAACGCCTCTATCCTCTCGAAATGCCACGTATGTTACGCCGTGGCAATCAGATTTATCGAAACTACGACAAGCGTTTCGATGTTATTTTGGCGCATGAAAGTGCAGAACGATACATTCCTGTGGATGTGACCATTGATAGAATAGGAGAGGAATTCGTTCTCACGATGTCGGATGGAGAACACACGGCAGAACTGCATGTCCCATACGAAGCAGAATTGGCTCGTACGCATCAATCTGAAAATATCGAGCGCCAATTCTCCAAACTTGGCAATACGCCGTTCCGCCTCCGTTCCTTCCGCATTCTCTATAAGAAAAACTATTTCATCCCATCCTCTTTGTTGACTGAATGGAGAAGAACGATTGTAGAGAAAATGAAGAATGAAGAATGTAGAATGAAGAATGAAAATGACTCTTCATCGCTTCACTCTTTACGCTCCACGCTTCACGATAACCTTTCCCTCACCTATCTTGGCAATGTCTCCAACCATCTTTCTCGTTCTTTCTATCAAGACCGAGGGTTTCAGCATATTGAACCTGCTTTTGAGTTGTCTCATCAGCAGGGAGTGCCTGTGATGTTTTGCAAGCATTGCATTCGTTATGCTTTGGGTTGGTGCTACAAACGTCAGAATTTCATGACAGATGTGCCATCGCAACTATTCCTTCGTCTTGAAAATGGAAAACGCTTTGCACTCGAATTTGACTGCAAAGCGTGTATGATGAAAGTCATATATTAAGTACAAAGAACAAAGGACAAGGTGCTTCCTTATTTAATTGTGATTTGGTATTCGCTCATGAAGGATGCTCCAGGTAGGAGATGGTTCATGAACGGTTTGTCCTTGAATTCACCTTTCCATCCTCTTGGGTCACCCACACCAAACCATGGCTCGATGCACACGAATCCTGCTTCCTTGTTGTAAGGGCTCCAGAAGGCAATGATTGGAGTCTTGAAGTTGACCGTCACGGCAGCCGTTCCATCGGTGTCGAGCAAGCAGGCACAATGCACCTGACTGCGATGAATCTTTACGGAATCATCAGCAAAGAACTCATTGTCGAAGTGGATGATGTTCTTGTCGATTTTCGTGAGAGGTATTTCCGTCATTTCGTGTGTTCCATCGCCATAGCTCTTCAATCCGATGAGTGGAGCCTCGTTGTCGAGCACGAGCGTTCCTTCCAACTTCTCACCTTTCTTGTTGCCTGGTACATTGAAAGCAGGATGTCCACCAATCTGGAAATGAATCTCTTGAGTGTCCGTGTTTTCCACATGCCATACCACATGCAGTTTGTTACCACCCAGTCGATAAGTGATGGCGAGCATGAAGTGATAAGGATAAATCTTCAGCGTTTCTTCGGAATCGCAAAGTGCCAGTGTCACCTTCTCTGCACTCTGTCGAACAACGGTGAAGTCCATGTCGCGTGCGAAACCATGACGAGGCAGATGATAATCCTTGCCATCCACCGTGTAGGTGTCGTCGTTTACGCTACATACCAATGGGAAAAGAATTGGCGAGCGGCGAGGCCAAAAGTCTGGGTCTCCTTGCCAAAGATATTCACGACCACTTGCATCCTTGATGCTTTGGAGTTCGGCTCCCTTTTCTGCTATCTCAACCGTGAGATGCTCATTGCTGATTGTTACCATAAGATGTTATTTAAATGTTTTCAAACTTTCAACTGCTGGCATAGCCTTGCCCGTTTGGTTGTCCCACAAACCTGCGTTGTACCAGTTATCCGTCACGCGTTTTGTGCTCCAGTTTAGTCCATATTCATTGGCTTCTGGCCACCACCAGAAGAGTCCATTCACGTTGCTCACTCCATTCAGTATCTCGATGAGTGCATCCGTGAATAGCTTCTGTCCTTGTGCTGTGATAGGATAGGTTTGTGAAAGGTCGAATTTCACGTCGCTGGGTTGCCAATCATGGTAATATCCTGTCTCCACTATCATGATTTTCTTGTCGGCGAATTTCGATGCCAAAGTTTCGAGATTGCTCTTCAAGGTGCTCAGCGTGCCATGATAATAAGGATAGTAGGAGAGACCGATGATGTCGTAATCTACGCCATAGTTTTTCATTCTTTCGTAGAATTCATTCAGCACGTTTGCCTGTCCTGCACGCTCCGTGTGAATCACGATTTTTGCCTTTGGACACACCTCGCGACAAGCCTTTCCTGCCTGCTTCAAAAGAGTGGTGAAGTAGTCCCAATTATCTGTGGAAGAAGTGTAGCATTTTTTCAAACTGCTTGCTGCAGCAGTGCTCGTTCCCCAAAGCATTCCATAACTGATTTCGTTGCCTGTCTGAATGAAATCAGGCGTAGCATCGGCAGCCACGAGCTGTTGCAAAGCATCCTTCGTGTAGTCGTAAATCTTGGTGTAGAGTTCATTGGCACTCAGACTGCTCCAAGCCGCAGGAGTGAATTGTTTGGCAGGGTCTGCCCATGAGTCGGAATAGTGGAAATCGAGTAAGAATTGGAATCCAGCTCGCTTGATGCGTTTGCCCAATGCTATCACATAGTCGAGGTTCTGACACACACCCTGTCCCTTCTCGGCAGTACTTGCTTGACTTGGATCGACGAAAAGACGCACACGCAGTGCATTCCATCCTTGCTGTTTCAGGTAGGCAAGCATATTCGTAATCTTCGTGCCGTTCACATCCATGTAGTTGGCACCATTTTCTTCATATCTTGAGAGAAGCGACACGTCGCCCCCACGGAATTTCATGGTTGCAGGTGCATCGAATGTGATGCTGTCGATGGCATTTGTTTCATATTCTGTTCCAGCAATCGTAACCTTCGAAGCATTGTACTTAAAGCTCATCCCCTCGGTTATATGCTCAGTCATCACATCACCTCTCGTGGAGATAAACACATCTTGTGCCGAGAGATTCAAAGCGCCAAAAGCCACAATGACTGCCATGCAGATTTTCGATAGTTTCATGTCTGTAGTTAGTTGAAAATGTTTGTTATTATTATTTGCCGCAAAGTTACGAATTTTTGAACAATCAAAAAGCAGCGAGGCTTCAAAAACTCACTTTTCACTCTTCACTTTTCACTCTTCATTTTCCTCTGAAAAGGAATTTTCAGCTGCTCTCATCATTCCTTCTTCCTCTTCTTCTGCATTGTATCCCATCCTCACGCCCAAGTTCTTCATCAGAATCAGGTTCAGCGTGCGCAACAATCCCATCAAGGTGTTCTCACGTTCTGCAGGTCTCAGCTGACATTCCCAAATCGTGAAGACGTTCCATCCCATAGCGGTCAGTTCCTTGTGCTGCTTCTCATCCCTACTGATATTCCTCTCAATCTTCTTCTCCCAAAAATCAGTATGGCTTCTTGGCAAACGAAAAAGATTGCAATGAGGATTCTCATGCTGCAAAGGAAAGTCCTTACTACTGAATCCATGCCCATGCCAGAAGCAACCATTCACAAGAATCACCGTGTGATACTTTCTGAGCACAATATCAGGACGCCCCGGCAGATACTTCACATGCAGACTGTATCGCACACCATGCCTGTGCAAGAACCTCCTCACCAGCATCTCTGGTCGTGTATCCTTGCTCCGTATGTGGCTCATCACCACATGCCGCTGTTCAGGTGTGAAAATATCAGTCATCAATCAGGGATTTAAAGGATAAAAAAGGATTTGTGATGAATGTTGGAGAAAAAACAATGTCCTTTGTCCTTAAAGAAAAGTGTGCAGTTTTTCCACGAATTCTTTGTCAGCTTCAACCCACGGAAGCGAAGCCATGTTTTCGGCTTTCATCCACTTGAAGTCCACATGCTCGTGCATTTCGAATTTCTTCGTTTGCGCTTTGCAAAGATGAATCGAAAGCGTAACGGTGAAATCCTCATAATGATGTTCAATCGTTGTCAGATGTCGCACCACCTCCACTTCATAGTTCATTTCCTCTTTCAGTTCCCGCTTCAAGGCATCCTCTTCCGTCTCACCAGCTTCCACCTTTCCGCCGGGAAACTCATACCGATAACTGGTATAATCATATTTTGCCTTCCCGCGCTGCATGCACAAATACTCGCCCTCGCATTCCACCAGCGCAGCAACTACATGATAGTGTGGCTTCCTTTCCTCATTCTTCATTTCTTCCTTTTATGAAAATGGTCGTTATCATCGAATTCTTTTTCTCTTTGCAAAATTATAAAAAACTTTTCACTTTTCACTTAATCTCTACGGAGTTTAGGAGTATAGGTTTTTTTATTTTTCATTTTTCACTTTTCACTTTTCTCTATTCCTTCCCTTTTTTGTATCTTTGCCCTGCAAACCAATAACTCAATAAAAATGAAAACATTCCATTCTTCACTTTTCATTCTTCATTCTTTATTCTTCATTCTTCATTCTTCTTTGGCTTCCGCCCAGGACTGGCAACTCGTTTGGCACGATGAATTTGATGGCACTGGACCATTGAACACAGAAGTGTGGAAAGCCGAACGTGGTTTTGTGCGTAATGAGGAATATCAATGGTATCAGGAACAGAACGCCTATCGCCAAGATGGAATTCTCGTCCTCGAAGGCAAACTTGATTCCATTCCGAATCCACGTTACCAGGCAGGCAGTCGCAGTTGGCAGCGCAATCGTCCATACGCTCGTTATTCCTCAGCCAGTGTGAATACCCGTGGCACTTACAGTTTCCTCTATGGGCGCATGGAAGTACGTGCTCGCATCCCAGCTGTGTGTGGAGCATGGCCTGCCATTTGGACTTTAGGCGACCGCATGCCTTGGCCTTCCAATGGTGAAATCGACATCATGGAATACTACCAAGTGGGAGGTGTTCCTCACATTCTCGCCAATGCCGCATGGGGCAACGACCGTCCTAACAATGCCGTGTGGAACTCCAAGCGCATCCCTTTCTCCAATTTCCTTGAGAAAGACCCCGACTGGGCACAGAAATTCCACATTTGGACGATGGATTGGGATTCCGAAGCTATCCGTATCTATCTTGATGGCGAACTTCTCAACGACATCTCCACCCTCAACACCATCAATGGTTCCATCGGTAACCACACCAATCCTTTCCACCAATCCCAATACATCCTTCTCGACCTTGCCATCGGTGGAATCAACGGAGGCGAACCTCAACCCGATGCTTTCCCGATGCGCTACGAAATCGACTATGTCCGCGTCTATCAGAAGAAATAGGTTCAGCCCCTTTTCCGCTGCCCCCTCTTTCCTTGCTCTTCATACAAAAAATCGCTAAATGGAGTTGTGACCATTTAGCGATTTTTGTTAGTAGGGACGATCGGATTCGAACCGATGACCTCTTCAATGTGACTGAAGCGCTCTAAACCAGCTGAGCTACGCCCCTTTATGGGAAGAGGGAGAAGAGTTTTTGCTGTGGAGCAAAGGCTCGTTCTCGTTTTCGGGTGGCAAAGTTAGACAAAATCTTTGAATGCTGCAAATGTTTCGGTATAATATCTTTCAGAAAAATGCTTTTCATGCAACGCTTTAGTGGATTGTCTGTGGTGCTTTAGTGGATTTACTGAAGCGCTTTAGTGTATTATCTGAACCGCATTTGTGGATTGACTGAGCCGTTCCTTTGGATTCAACTAGTTGCCGAAGGCTCGTCATCGACTTGGCGAGCCTTCGGCGTTGCGATGGCGAAGGCTCGCCGTGACAACGTTGAGGGCTCGCCTTTTCAGTAAAATCAAAGGAAAGTTGCAGTATATTCGAAGGAAAGTTTCAAATTAATCAAAGAAATGGTTCAGTAAAATCGAAGGGATAATTCAGTTCCATCAATAGAAAGACTCAGTATAATATAGGAAATGATTGGCTTTCGCCGAGCTAAAGGTTCAACATATATTCTCCTTTTCTCCTATCCTCTGTAGAATTAGAATGAGATTTTTTTCGTTTTCATTTGCTTTTTTTACATTTTATTCAGATATTTGCAACATGTTTCCATGAAGGAAGCATATTTTGTTTTGCTCTATGCCACTCGAATCACCACCTCGAAACGGGCTTCCGAGCAACAACATCACATCAACAGAGGATTGCGCTTTTCTTATGCCTTGAGGTTAGTGCTGATTTCATCTTCTATGTCATCATCAACCACTGAGTAGTAACCTTAATTTATTAACCATAAAAATAGATCAAAATGAAAAAGTTTATCTTGTTTGCCCTGCTTGCCCTTTTGTTGCCGAGCAGCGCGTGGAGTTATGATGTTGGCGAAATCTTTACTGCCAACGTCGGAACGGAAGAATCTCCTTACTACATGAGATTCAAAAAATCGACACAACAACGATGTGTTATTTATGGCGAGGAAGGAAATCCAGCCATTGACCCTGAAAGTGCTGGTCAAAATGGCGATGGCGTATTAACTATACCTTGGCAAGTTGACAACTTAATTATAGAAGAAATTTGTAGCTATGCCTTTGCCGAATGTCTTAAAATTACATCTGTAGTCATAGAAGGTCGTTCTATCCCTTTTACAATCGGGGAGTATGCCTTTTTTCATTGCACGAGTTTACAAAAAGTAATTTCTACTTCTGTTTTTAGTAACGTATGGTTAGAAAGCCACGCGTTTGATGGTTGTTCAAATTTGGAACGCTACAGTTGTAGTAGTGATCGTGTACCATCATACGCCTTTGCAAACTGTAGTTCATTAAAAACAATCGAAACTGAATATAATGAATTATCCTATATAGGTGAATGTGCCTTTTATAATTGCAGTGTTTTAGATTGGAATTTTAGTGTTGAAGATGATGGCTCCATTGGTGATCAAGCTTTTTACAATTGTACCTCATTAACACAAGTTGGCAATCTTGGTTCCGTTGGTGATCAAGCTTTTTATAATTGCAGTTCACTCACAGGTCAAGTAAGAGCAAGAAAAGTTGGAAGAGAAGCTTTTGCTGGTACTAATATTTCTTCTATTACTTTCTACCAACCAAGTGATGATTATTATTATGACGAAAAGATGACGGTATCTGATTTTGCGTTTGCATATTCAGATAGTGATAAAGGTGAAGAGGGTGACTACTCTGATTATTATGATGAATTTGACGAAAACGAAGGCTCGTTACTTGCTTTAAGTATTCATCTTGATGAATCTGTATCTGATTTTTCTTTCTCCAGGAATGCCTTTTCAGGTCGCGACATCACATCAATATCGGTGGATGAATCCAATCCAAATTTTGATAGTCGAAACAATTGTAATGCAATTATTTCACATCAACCATATCAATGGTATAGATATAATGAATATGATTATGATGATTATGATGAATTTTATTATGAAGGACTCATTTTGGGCTGCAAAAACACCATAATTCCAACAGATGAAGATGTTAAGGTGATTAATCCCTTTGCTTTTTGTGGTCATGTTGATAAAATCTACGTTCCAGAAAACATCAAACGTCTTTCCACTCATTCTTTCCTTGATTGTGAGTATCTTCAAATTGATGGGTGTCCAGCCGTAGAAATAGAAGAAGGAGAAAAATTCACGGAAATAAAGCCGTATTTGGGTTGGGTCGAACTACCAATACAACTTTATGGTATTTATACTTACCCAAATATGTTCCAGGGCTATCAAAGAACTCCTTATTTGAAGTTAGACAATAGCTATGAAGCCATTTATTTTCAGAACTATTCTTACGAAGATTATTATGGTTATTATGGTTATTATTTTGAGCTACCGTCAAGTGTTAAAGGATATATTCCTGTGAAATATACCAATGGTATAGTCAAACTCAAAAGTGTTGATGTAATACGAGGTAATTCTGGCATACTATTGGTTGATGAAAATCCAGGAACAAAATACTACTTAGATTTTGCTCCAAAAAAAGATAACGATGATGATAATTTATTAAGAGAAGCAGAATATGGCTTTTATTATAATGACGAGGAGTATGAAGAAAATCCTTCTAAAGAGTGGTATGTTTATGAGGATGATTGGTGGGAGGAAAAGCCCTATATCCTAACTGGCTACGAGGATGAGGTATTTCAATTTACCAAGGTAAAAGGTAAGGCAATAGTGAAACCATACGAGGCTTATCTGAGTGTAGCAGATAGCATATCAATTATCTTTGGATCGCAATTATCTGTAACAAATCTGACCATTGATGTGACGGATGAAAACACATATTCTTCAGATGAGGCACCTCATGTGAAAAATGCAACGGTCGTTATTTACGAAAAGGATTCCATGAATGAAATCCGAAAGGGAAAAACGGGAAATGATGGTACGTTATTAGTTGAAAACATACCAACAGGAGACTATATCATTCATGTGGAGGCAGAAAACCATAGAAGCAGGGATTACGAGTTCCACAGAAATGGAGATGAAGATGAATATGTAGAGATATTCATTAGTTTAAATAAATATCTGACTGTTGATGTGACAGACGAATTCACCTATTATACAGAAGAAAAACCACACGTGGAGAATGCGACTGTTATAGTTTACGAAAAGGATTCCATGAAAGAAATCCAAAGAGGAATAACAGGAAAAGATGGTACGGTGTCGTTTGAAAACTTACCAATAGGAGACTACATTATCCATGTGGAAGCAGATGAACACGAAAGTAAGGACTACGATTATCATAGAGCGGCAGATGAGGATGAGACGATTGAGATAACCATCAGCTATACAGGCGGAGTGACTTGTGAATTCATTGTAGAAGAGACGAGCGTGCCAGATTTGTATAATCTTTCTGTCAATTATACATTAGCTGTAGATATTCCTATTCCTTTCGTTTCGCTTAGTGTGCCAAAATCCATCCCTGTTGACGATATGGCAGTGGGGCAATCTTTTGAGTTTCAAGCAACACTTTACAACAATGGATTGATTAAGGTGAATGATGTGGCATTGCTGCTGCCTGACGATATCCCATTCATGTCCTTTGTGCCACAGCAAGCATATCAAGGGCTGAGTATAAAAGCAAAAGAAAGTGTTACTATCACTGTGAAAGCTACAAAAACAGCGGCAGGAGATTGTAAAAAAGCAAAATGGGGCGCTGCTTGGAGCTATCCAGTCGGCGAATCCACAGTCCCTAAGAACCACCATGATATACTTATGTCGATGGGTACTTGTCCTATGAATCTCAATGAAATAAATGCTATTGTCCAATCAAATGATTATATTGGTTCTCAAAGTACAGTTAGTTACCAAGCCATAGATGGTGAAAAAATCGAAAATGTCAGTACAGACAAACCATACATTACGGTTTCTGTTGATGTCGAAATTGGTCAAGCTCTGAGTTTGACACGTCAGGCATTCCGTGGCACTATGACCATGAAGAATACTTTCCCTGCATCGTTGGGATCTATCAAGGACATTCTGTTCAATTTGGATATTATCGACACAGAAACTGGCGAAAAGGTAACAGATAAGGAATTCGAGGTTCAGCTCGAAAAGTTGAGTGGTTTCGAAGGTGAACAAGCTATGAATGGTCCTTGGAGTTTGGCAAGTGGAAAACAGGGTGAGGTTTCTGTGCTGATGATACCTACAAAATATGCAGCACCAACTAAACCTAAAACTTACAAATTGTTGCCAAGCATTTCTTATATCGACCCTCTGCTGAGTATGGCAAATCCAGATGAAGGCAGGAAGGAAGAAAACCTAATACCAAAAAACATCACAGTGAATCCTACGCCTCAGTTAGTGCTCGATTACTTCATACCAAAGAAGATTGTTGGAGATGACCCTATGACAGAGGATGTGGTGGAAGCAAGCGAACCTGCTGAATTGGGATTACTTATCAGAAATGAAGGATATGGTGAAGCCAAGAATCTGAAAATCACAACCAAGCAACCTGAAATCGTGGATAACAGAGACAGTTTGCTGATTGACTTTGCCATCACGGGAGGGACTGTGAATGGAAAAGACGTCCAGATGACAGAAGGCAAAGAACTCGTATCGGATTTCGGCACACTCAAAGCTCGGTCAACAGCTTATGCTCAGTGGTGGTTGACCAGCACTTTGTTGGGTCGCATCACGAAATACGATGTTAGCTATTTCCATGAAACGGATTATGAAAATGAAAACTTCTCATTACTGAGTGCTGTCAATGCACACACGTTAATAAGAAGCATCAAACAAGATGATTTGTTGTTTGGCTTCTTGACTGACAAACAAGAGGCGAGAGTATTTCAATTCTATGGAGCTGATGGAAGTAAAGAGAATGTGCAAAGCGCTGATGATATTGATGTGACTAAAAAGACTCATTTTTCATACGTCGTTCGTTTTGTAGTTCCTGACAGCGGATATATTTATGGCTATATTCAAGACCCAACCGATGGTGAAGGCAAATTGAAAGGTGACAATCTGATTGACTATTGGAGGGAGAATGTGAGATTTAGTGATGAAGCACCCGCTCGTTGGATGAAAGCACCAGCTATACATGAGAAAAACATTCATTTTATTTGTCGTGTGCCAGAAGCTAACAAGGCATACGAATTGACCTTGGATATGGATGCTCCAGACCAAGTCAATTCTGTAGTGACAACTTCAGAAAAAGATGAATGGTACACATTGTCGGGACTTCGCGTGTCGAAGCCTAATGCAAAGGGTGTATATATTCACAACGGCAGAAAGGTACTTGTCAGATAGAAAGTCCGATATTATATATTAATTGGAGTCCTGATGAGAATTGAAAAACTTCGTTCATTCTCTCAGGACTCTTTCTTAATACAATAGTCCAAACATCGTAACCATCCCACAGTAACCATCCCACATTTGACGTTGAATCAAACGAGAATTCCAGTATCATCAGAGGAAAGCGTCGGTATAAAAAAAGGTGGAGAGCTTCCACCTTTTTGTTGAGTTTAAACAGTTATTCATTAGCGAGGGCATACTTCCTGCATGAAGATGGCGTCGAGAGTCCAGGTGGCAGCGTCGTTGGTACTGAGGACAGGGGCAGTGGTGCCACCTTGTCGCTCGAAACGAAGGAGGTCGGACCATGCGGTGTTGACGTGTTCTTCTGATGGGAGAAGCCAACCAGCGTAGGCGGAGAGACGAGGGATGAGAAAACGATTGTTGGAGATTTCGAGGGCTTTACGTTTGTAGTCGCGAGCATGGGTAAGCCAAGTACGATTCCATTCGGGCAGGTCAATCATTTCCTGCATTTCGTTCATCACTTCGAACCCTCCCATGATAGGCAGGAGGTGGTTGGTGTTTTGAAGAGCAGTGTCGCATTCATTCGTGATGATGCCTGTGGCAGGGTCGAAACCGAGTGCTTTCGGTCCGCTGAAGATGCCATGACGAAGTGCGGCAATGCTCTTCATGCCAGCAATGATTTTTTCGCGATATTTCGGATTCTTCGTGCGTTCCCATTCCGTCATCCAGTTGGCAGCGTATGCCAACCAGTCGGGACCAATGCGAAGTCGGGCTGGGGCGGTGCATGGATAGAGTCCACGAGGTTGAGCCAGACGCATGGGGTCGAGCGTGTAGAGTTTTTGGTCGGCATCGCGGACTTCGTGCATGAGGTCGCCACAGCGTTCGTCGGCAGTGAGATAGTAGTAGAAGCGGTTCCATGCTGCCTGACTGATGCGTGCTTCCTTGGCTCCGCAACCCCAATGAGAAACATTGTGGCGGGAACCGAGCATGCTGTTAGGTCCCATGTGATAGACATCCACTTCACAGGTGTGGCGCGTCATTGCCTCTGCCATGCGCCAGAGGTCGGCATCACCTGTGCGGAGGAAATCGTACCAGAAGAGCATATTGCTTGCCAGTTCGGTGTTGTCCCAAGCATAACCTCCCACGTCGTAACGCCACTCGCCACGGGCTGCATCGAACTGATGCATGACATCTCCATAGTTCCAGAAGCCATACCATCCGTAGCGCTCCACTGCATCTTTGTAATAGTCGGAAATGTGCTTGAGCCGTGCCTCAATCTTTTGGGCGGTTGGAGTGGAATAGTCGGGCAGACTCCAAATGCCGAAAGCACGCTTGCGATGCAGATATTCGGGTGTGCAAACCCATTGATGAGAACTTTGCATCTGTGAGGCAAGGAGAGCATAAGCAGAATCGTTCGGACATTCATCCATGACTGTCACGTAGAGCACGTTGGTGCGAGCCACACCGTAGGCAGTGCTCATGCCTTCCTGCACATCCTCGTAGGCGGCTTCGAGCGTGTGGGCAATGGAATCGTAGTGCGCAAGATTCATGGGTTCTGCTTCGGGACTCCACAACCAAATGGTGGTTTCGGCTTCATGGCTGCGAGCGTGACGAACTTCGAGCGTGGAAGGATAGCATTGCCAAAAGTCTTTCAAAGCAAATGCCATGCCTCCGCTCACGTCGCCCACCCACATGGTGCCATCGGCTCGATGACCTTCCTTGGTACCAATCCAAGGGGAGAGTTCGGTAGCTGCCTTGCGGATGGAGAAACCGTTTGGAGAGAGTTGGGAAAGACGATATTTGTCCCACGATGCAATCTTCTCTATCACGGATTTGCTCATGGGGTCGAACTCCGATAGTTCGGGTAGCTTGACTTGCTGAACTTGCTGGTTCTCGGCATCACCACGATTCCAAAAAACGGGACGACGTGCAGCAAGAGGTTGTACGGATTCTGTCCAATCGCCCAAACGGATATGTCGGTTGTATAGTGCTTCGCGGAATGGCACATCGAAGCTGATGCCTAACGAACTGATGCGTCGGTCGGCAGAGAGGGAATCGACCACGAACGAATGAATCCATTTCATTTCGTTGCTCCCAGCAAAGACATAGAGACGAACGGTGAAAGGAAGCATCTGCTCGTTGGTTGTTTCGTGCCAACCACAGAATTTTACGACACAACTTATGTCGCCTTGCCGTTCGACGATGGCGCTATCCACACGACTCACGCCGCTGATGCGCTCCATGCGATAGCTGTTAGCATCACCTTCAATATTGTCGTAAGAACAGCGCAGACGTGCTTCACCTCCTATGCGCTTTTCGTTCATCGTAATGCTATCAATCAGAGCATTCCCTTGCTTAGGAACGAAAAGCTGATACGTTCCAACATCAATCTTGATTTGTTTTTCTTGTTCAGAAATGTGAATTGCTTTTGTCTTGTTTTTCGCTGTTTTTTTTGCTTTCGTCAGAAACATCTTGCCATGAGGAGCGACGGTTGCGAAGGCTTGCCATTTCACCGAGCCATCGGGCCACCAAGCGAGGGTCCATGTGTCCTTTCTCATTTCGTTTCCTTTCGCGTCTTTCAAGGAAAATTGTGTCTTGTCCGTCACTTCACCTTTGGAAAAAGGCACACCAAAGGTGGTTGGAGAAGTGTGAAGTGTGGAGCGTGAAGCGTGAAGCGTGGAGTGTGAAGTGTTAAGAGAAGAGGAAATCCAGTTCAGTTCGATAGGGTCATCATCGGGATTGTGAGCAGAGTATTTGAAATGGCATAATTGAGTGTGGGAGAGGGTGGTGCGGAAACCAAACCAACCTTCAGTGAGGGGGTGTGGGTCACAATAATTCACAAGGCACTCCCCATCTATCCAATATTTTACTCTGCCATCGCAACACTCCAACTTGATATGATACCAATGGTTGGGTTTGAGCAGATGGGGCGCGTCGGTATATTCTTTCAGAATGGCTGGGCGAAAGGTTGCATCTTCCACAGCTCTTGCATCACCCGTATAGCGACGAAAGCGGGTTGTCTTGTTGTAGTTGCCTCCGAAACCGAGATAATAGAGTTGGAGGTTGTAGGTGTTTACGAATTTTCCTCCCCTTTGTTTCATGCGGGCAAAGACATCGCTTGCTTTTGGGTCGCTTGCCATCCAAAAGCAATTCAAATCGCTCAGACGATTCCATTCCTCCTTCAGCCCATCCTCCACCACGACTCTGGCATCGTATTCTATGACTACGTTTCCCTTCATCTTTTCCTTCCACCATAACGTTGTGCCTTGCGGAGAAATGATGTCTGCCGTATCGCCTCGCCAAGTGATAGAGGTCTTAGGACTTTCTGCTTCGAGCGTCCAAAGGCGATTTTGTGCAGAAAGCGTGTAGAAAAACACAAAGTTCAAAAAACAGAGTGCGGCGTAAAGCTTAATGAGTCTTTTCATGATGAAGTCATTTAAATGAAGAATGAAGAATGGTCGCTTCGCTCCGAATGAAGAATGTATTTTAGTAATATATTCTTCATTCTACATTCTTCATTCTTAATTCTTAATTCTTCATTTTTTATTGTTCTTTGTCGATGGCTTCGAAACGCTCAATCTTGTCCACGTAGTACTTGCGGAGGTCGCTCCATTTATAATAAGGATAGGAGTCGGTTGGGACAGGGAGCGTTTGTTCGCGCTCGTTGAGGAGAGCCTTCACGAGGATGTCGCCCGACTTGCCTTTCTTGGGACGATAGAAAATGAGTTGGATGTTGCAACCCATTGGGAAGATGTTGTAGTTTCGCCACACTTCATCGAGTTTACCCAAGTCTTCCACCACAGCACCACTATTGCCGAGCTCAAGCAGACAGGCAAGCGGCATGACGCACACCTCATGCCCGAAACGAAGGGTGGCTTGCGTTTGAGTCACTGTGTCGGCTGTGGCAATGATATTCTTCAGCAGGTTCTTCTGACTGAAAGGCATCAAGGAGTTGGTTTGAGGAGCAGCGCCATAACCGAGGTACCAATCAATATTGCGGATACGCCATTGGTCGTAGCATTCTTCTGCAGTGAAGAGCGAGAGCAGGTCATAGTTTTTGATGTCGAGTCCAGGGATGCGTCCTTTCTCACATTCGAAGTCGTGGCTCTGCATGTTGGTTGCCACATCGAAGAGATTTCGCATGAAGGAACCACCACCCTTGAGGGAGTCTGCCACCCATTGAGGGTCGTTGAACATGAGAGAGCAGATGCGTTCTGGATGTGTGTATTCTCTGCGGTAAGGGTCGAGGAATCTTCCGCGTCTGTTTCCGCTGCGGCGCACTTCTCCACGCCAAGGTTGGTTGAGATAGTATTGGAGAGATTCGCTTACATCGTTGTGGATGCGTGCAGAAGGGTTGGCTGCATTGAGCTCTTCGCACTCAGCGGTCATGGAGAGAATGCAACGGATGACTACTGTAGAGCGTGCGTCGATAGCTACGTTTTTCTTCATAAAGATTTCAGGGAAATGCTGCGCCATACGCTTGCCGATGCCGTGGTGCTGACGTTCTCCCACCACGGTGAGGTCGCCCATGCGTCCCTTGGCAGAAGCAAACACTTTCTTTAGTTTTTCGAGTGTTTCCTCGCCGAGAGCTGTAATTTTACCTTCTTCCTTGGCTTTCTCCAGCGGGTTGATGCAGCCTGTGTAGTCGCCATCGCCTAAAAGCCAGCGGGAACCATGACGGCCATAGTGAGTGAGGTAGTAAGGTTCGTAGCCCTTAGGTGCTTTTGTCAGGTTCTCAGGTGCTGGATAGTTGTCGTAGTCGAGGTAATTGCTTCCTGAAAGAAAACGATTTTCAGCGATTTCTTCTTTTGCGGACTTCTCGTATTTTGTCTGTGCAGACAATCCGAATGCTACGAAACAGCATCCGAGGAATAAAAAGAGTTTTTTCATTGATGAGTATTTTAGTTTTTGGTTTTCACTAAGTTCTGGGAAGAGTCTAAACTTTTGTTATTTAATTGGTTTCAGCTACAAAAATAAAGAAAACGGCTCAAATCCACAAAAAAAATAAATAAAAAGTGAAGAACCTTTAGCTCGGCGTAGCCAATGAGGAATGAAGAAAGGAACCTGAAATGCCCTTTGGTCTTGGAACCAGAAACGCTAAAGCTAAAGTTGTGCCAAGTAGTTCGTTTTTTAGCCTTTAATTTTTTAATCTCTTTTATTTTGTCTAATTTTGCAAAGTTTTAGCATGTACTAATCATTTATTTGAATATGAAACGATTTGTGTTGGTTGCTTTAGCTACCGCTGCTACATTTACGGCAGAGGCACAGAACAAAGGAGCGTTCCGCGATTCTGTGATGATTGACGAGGTGGAAGTGGTGGCACATTCAGCTATGCAGCGCAGAAATAATGTGCAGATTGGCGCAGAAACAGTGGATGTGGAGGAATTGATAAAGATGCCTTCACTCTTCGGCGAGAAGGACTTGATTCGTTCACTGCAATTGCTGCCAGGCGTGAAAGGCGAGAGTGATATTTCGGCTGGTTATCAGGTGCGTGGCGGTACATCCTCGCAGAACCTCGTGCTCTTTGATGATGCTCCTGTGTATAATGCAGGACATGCCATGGGTTTGTTCTCTCCTTTCAATGAAAATGTGATTCAGAGTGGTACGCTCTATAAAGGTATGATTCCTGTACGCTTGGGTGGTGCCACTTCGTCGGTGCTTGATGTGAACGGACGCGAAGGCAATCTGGAACGGTTCCAAGGAAATTTCGGTATCGGTTTGCTTTTGGCAAAAGCTGAACTCGATGGACCTATCCAAAAGGACAAGGGTTCGTTCTTGGTGGCTGCACGTCGCTCCTACATGGATTTGTTCTTCAAGCCTATCAAGAAATATCGTGACAACGAATTGAATTTCTATGATGTGAATGCTCGTCTGGATTATCGTTTTGGACGACAGGACCGTTTGACGCTCTCTTTGTTTGCAGGACGCGACAACATTGGCATTGAGGATTTGTTAGGCATGAAATGGGGAAGCAAGAATGCCACACTGCGTTGGATTCACTCTTTCAAAAATGATGTGTATTCCACACTGTCGCTGCTCTATTCCAATTTCGACACTGATATGAGTTATGAAGCTGATTATATCCATCAGGCATTCACCGGTTTCATTCGTCAGGGTGGGTTGAAAGAGAATATTCACATCGACCGAAAGAACCATAAGTGGGACATGGGTGTCCAGTCCATGCTTATCAATTTGAAATCGGGAGAATGGACCATCCAGGCAGATTATCATGCCAAGGAGAAACGTCGTGGATGGAACAACGATGCTTGGTTGAGCGATGTGTGGAGTCCAAGTGATAATTTGTCCGTCTCTTTTGGTTTGCGTGCCAATATGTTTTCCGTGTTGGGTGGCTCTCCTTATTATGATATTGATGCTAAAGGGAATATTGCGAAGACCTACGATTACGGAAAAAATGAGATGGTGAAGACTTACTTCAATTTGGAGCCACGAGTGAGTGCGAATCTCTTCATCAACGACCAATGGAGTATGAAGGCTGGTTATAGCCGCACAGCTCAACATATCCAAGCTGTGCGGAGTCAGTCTGTATCAACTCCAACCGATCGCTATACTTTCACTTCGAATATCTTCAAACCTCAGTTGGCTGACCAAGTGAGTTTGGGTGTATTTTGGTTGAAAGACGACAAGACCTACGATGCCAGTGCGGAAGTCTATTACAAGGACATCAAGAATGTGTTGGACTACAAGGATGGTATGGATGCCATGTCGGAGATTGAGATGGAGCGCATTCTTCTTTCCGGAAAAGGTCGCAGCTACGGTTTGGAACTGATGGGACGCAAGAATGCTGGTAAACTGAAAGGATGGATTTCCTACACCTTGTCGTGGTGTAAGAACAAGATTGAAGGCATCAATGAAGGCAAATGGTACACGGCAGGCAATGACCGACGTCATGACTTCACATTAGTAGGACTCTACAGTTTGAATAACCGTTGGACACTGACTGGAACGTGGAAATACAACACAGGTCAGGCTTACACAGCTCCTACTTCAAGCTATAAGATGATGGATGGTGCCACTTTCTTCTACTATTCTGAGCGCAACAGCTATCGTATGCCTGCCTATCATCGTTTGGATTTGAGTGCTACCTACACGAAGCAGATGAAGAAGACGGTTAGGACTTTATCGTTCGATATTTTCAATGTCTATAACCATTTCAATCCGTTTATGATTGTATTCAATTCAGACAGCACCAAACCTACTGGAATTAAAGCTACGGAATATGCACTTTTTGGAATCGTTCCATCAGTGTCCTACTCGGTTAGCTTTTAAAAGGGCATCCCTGAAACTTGAAACGGCGCTTAGCGCCCTGAACCTCAAATAATAATGATAATACGACCCTTCAATATGAATAGTGTGAAAAGTTCTTCCTTCTTGGGGAAAACTGCAGTTTTGCTTGTTTTTCTTTTAATGATGATGACATTTATGTTGTCTTGCGAAAAGGAATTAGACATCAATTATCAAGATGCAGAAGCAGTGTATGTGATAGAAGGAACCCTCAATGAGGACGGTTGTCTTGTGATTCTTTCCCCAACCAACAATATGAGTGGTAAGACAAACTCGTTGCCAATGAAAGATGCGAAGGTGACCATCACTATGCCCGATGGTTCCACTCAGCAGTTGCCAGAGGTTGCTGAGCATCGTTTCTCTGCTCCAATCCATGCTGAGGCAGGTAAGACCTACGGACTGAAAGTAGAGGTGAACGGGCATACGTTCACAGCACAGTCCACGATGCAGAAACCAATGGATGATGTAAAAGGTCGAATCATTTGGCAGAAAGTGGCAACCTACGATGCGCTTGTTCCTCGATTCACTTTGACCGACGACTCAACGATGGAGAATTACTACTACTGCCATGTGTATCGTTCTAACAAAAGTTACGCATGGGAGGTGGCAAGTGACCGCTGGGTGACTGAAAAGCATTGGTTGAACTATCCTATCTGCTTCATAAGTGAGGACTTGCTGAAAGACAATAAGCCAGAGGATGCCGACCGGATGCTTTATGTGGGCGACACGCTATATTATCGATTCCGTTCTGTAGATAAGGATGTTTTCAATTATCTCTATGCATTGCGTCAGAATGGTTCGAGGGCTATCAATCCTACAAGCAATATCAAGGGTGGATGCTATGGTTATTTTTCTGCCTTTTCAGAAAAAACAGTTTTCCTTGTTTTAACGGAGGAATTGCTCAAACACAAAATTTCACGTCTTGATACAGCGAATGAATAGGGTGAACTGAACAAAGCTTGTGAGGTACTTGTTCCCATATTATGACGCAGAAGAATCGCAAAAACGCAATTATAATTATTAGTCCACAAAAAATTAAGTAATAAGCTGTCTTTGATTATTGTGTTTTTCGTATATTTGCAAACATAAAATTAATAGGATTATGTCAACAACACAGTTGAATGCGGAGTTTTACCGCAATATGAGCATTATCGCGGAGGATGAAGCGCTGACAAAAAAGTTGATGAAATATCTGCGAAAATTGGTAGCCAGCAAACAGGAAGACCCTACGCTGATGTCAAAAGAGGAACTGATGACTAAGATTGAGAAGGCTGAAAATGATTTTGCGGAAGGACGTACATACGCTATGCTTCCAGGTGAGAGTTTCTCTGATTTTCGAAAGCGTATAGGTCTATGAGCTATATTATCAATTTCTCAGAACAGGCATTAGCAGACGTTGACCGTCTAAAAGTGCATGAACCAAGAGCGTACGAAAAGTTTCTTTCGTTTTTGTCAGAATTATCCGAACATCCAAGAACTGGCACAGGACATCCAGAACAACTGAAGGGTCTCCCAGAAGGACGTTGGAGTCGTCGCCTTTCGAAAAAGCATCGGCTTATCTACAGAATATACGAAAGAGAAGTAGTTGTGTTGGTTATCTCCGCCTATGGCCATTATGATGATAAGTAAATGATAAACAAATCCCTCGCAGAACTGTTATTGCAGACTGCGAGGGATGTGCGTTTTGATGCTATTCTGTGCCTTATTCTTTGTTCCTGAATTTGAGTGCAAAGGGTTGGAGGGGGAGGTTGGATGGGAGTTGAACTGTGACAGAACCGTTCTTCACACTTGTGGGGAGCGGCTTTTTTGTGGAGAGCAGGCGTACTTTTCCTTTGGGAAGGTTGGTCGTCCATGAGAGGGTGGAAGGGAGAGGTTCGCCGTTGTTTGGTGTGTAGATGGCGTAACAAGTTTTTCCATCCTTGGAGGAAGTGAACCAAAGGTTATTGCCTTCGTGATAGTGGGGAGTGATGGTGGTGTTGTAGATGGCTTTTCCGTTTTGTTTGAGCCATGCACCAATGGAGTCGAGGCGAGTGATTGCTTCGGGCTGAATCAAACCTTCGGGCGTTGGACCTACACCGAGGACGAGATTGCCTCCTTTTGCTACGATTTCAACGAGCGTGTTGATGACGCGCATGGAGGATTTCCAACGAGGATGTGGTACCCAACCCCAATCGTCTGTCAGCGTGATACAACTTTCCCAAGGGTAGTTGAGCTGGGTTTTGGGAATGGTTTGTTCGGGCGTTTGATAGTTTTCGTATGGTCCATGGATAGTGCGGTCAACAACGAGGATGCCTGGTTGATGGGAACGAGCCATGGTAGCAATGCGAGGCATGTTGATGTCTTGGTTTGCTTCTGGACAAACCCAACCGCCATCGAGCCAAAGAATATCGACAGAACCGTAACGGCTGAGGATTTCTTCTATCTGATTGTAGGTGTATTGCTTGAAGCGTTCCCAACGCCAAGGCCAGCGCTTGATGTCGTAATTCACTTGTCGTCCGCGTTTGATGGGATAGACATCCCACCAGTAGTCTTGGCTGTGCCAGTCGGGCTTAGAGAAGTAGGTGCCAATCATGAATTGCTTATCGCGGAAGGCGGAGAGTACGTGCTGAAGCACATTGCGTTTGGGATTATCTCGGAATGCGTGCTGGGCGATGGTGTAATCGGTGAATCGGGAGTCAAACATACAGAATCCATCGTGGTGCTTGGTGGTGAAAATCATATATTTCATCCCTGCACGCTGCATGACTTCTGCCCATTGAGAAGGATTGAACTGAGTGGGGTTGAACTGATCGGCAAGTCCCCAATACCAATCTTTGTATTGCTGATAGGTCATTGTGGTGTCGCGTCGAACCCACTCCTCATCACAGATAGACCAACTCTCCACGATACCTGGCACGGAATAGATGCCCCAATGAAGAAGGACACCAAACTTGAGGTCTTGCCACGAATGGAGCTTGTTGAGAACCTGAGGGTCCGTTGGCCATTCGTAGGAGGTGGATTGATTGTGGAGATTATTCTCTTGGGCAGAGAGTGTGAGACAGAAGAAAAAGAGTAGGGAAGTAAGATGTTTTTTCATGGAAAAAGGTTATGAAATGAAGAACGAAAAATGAAAAATGAAGAATGAAGAATGATACCATCCGGATGGAGGAAAAATACATTCTTCATTCTTAACTCTTCATTCTTCATTTTATTAAATACTCTGTTCGATGTTCCAAACGAAGGCGCGGAGGCCGAGCATTTGGTTGTCTTCATCGATTTTTTGGAGACGCTTCATAAGAACTGGCACCACATCGTCTTCTACCATTGTGATGATGGCGCTGTTCATGGTAGGCCAAGCGTGGCTGCCCAAGTGTGGGTCTCCAGTCTTTGTGCCGCATCCTTGTGCTTGTTCAAGGAGAGTATAGCCGCGCACGTTGCTTCGACTGAGCACCGCCAGCACATTCTCGTGCTGAGCTTGGTCGTATGCTATAAATACTGATTTCATATCTAATGAAAATTAATAATTAAAAAGTAAAAATGAAAGCCTCAATCTAAAGAGAGTGAAAAGTGATAAGTGAAAAATGTAGATTACATAAAACTAAAATTCACTTTTCACTTTTCACTTTTCACTTTTTTATTCTTCAGCAACGAATTTGAGTTCTTCCTGAGCATGTTCTTTCCAGTATTCGTTCAGTTCGCGCTGTTTCTTCATCTTCTTGCGTTGGTTCTTGATACCATTGCCACCGAAGATGCAATACATGGATGGAACATAGATGAGGGTGAGAATCGTTGAAATGGTCAAACCGCCGATAACGGCAACACCGAGTGGTCGCCACATCTCGGCACCCACACCGTGACTCACTGCCATTGGCACCATACCGAGGATGGTGGTGAGGGAAGTCATAAGGATTGGGCGGAGACGGCTCTTGGCTGCTGCCACGGCTGCACGGATGAGTCCGTAGCCGCGTTCACGGAGCAGACGCATCATGTCGATGAGCACAATACCATTCTTCACAACGATACCGATGAGCATCACACCACCGAGCATCGACATGATGTTGAGGTTGGTGCCTGTGACGGTCAGTGCCAGGATAATACCCGAGAAGGCGAATGGCACGGAAATCATGATGATGAATGGATAGGTGAGGCTCTCGAACTGAGCCGCCATCACGATGAAGACGAGGAGGATGATGAGAATGGCAAGAGTACCGAGGTCGCGGTTGGAATCCTGTTGGTCTTCATAAGAACCAGCCACCTGTACGGTCACACCACTTGGTATTTCCATTTCGTCAATGATCTGATTTCCCAGCTCAACACCATCGGAGAGAGCATAACCATCCTTGAGCACGGCACGCACCGTGACGATACGCTGACGGTCCTTGCGCTCGATGGTTGGCGCGATGTCCGATTCCGTGATGGTGGCAATGTCGCGCACCTTCACATTTCCCTTTGGCGTAGGAATCAGCATGTTATAGATGTCGTCGATGGAGACACGTGCACTTGGCTCGTAGCGAACGAGGATGTCGTATTCTTCTCCGTCCTCACGATAATAGCTCATCAGGGCACCTGTGATGAGGCTGCGGACAGAAGAAGCAGCCGTACTGACGCCAATGCCCAGCTCTGCCAATTTCTCACGTTGGAAATTCACAACAAGTTCTGGCGAGAAGTCAGAACGGGAAATGCTGGTCTGTCCCACCATTTCGTTCTCCTTGAACTTAGCCACCATCTGGTCGGCAACAGCTTTGGTGTCGTCCAAGTCGTAGCCGTAGATTTCGAAGGTGGCTGTTGACTGTCCACCCATGGCAGCAGCCTGACTACCACCGAGGTTGACTTGGTATTTTGCCAGTTCTGGCAACGACTTACAGTCTTCACGCATCTCGTCACAGATGGAAACGAGACCCTGTTCACGTTCGTTGGATGGCACAAACTGGATGTTGAAGCTTGCAATGTTCGAACCGTTGTTCTGCAGGGAAGCGAAGGTGTTGTTGTCGCCTGCCTGACCCACGGTGAAGTTGCATGCCTTGAGGTTGCTGCCATAGCGTTGCATCCACTTGTTGGCAAGTTGCTGAGCTATCTCCTTGGTCTTCTCCTTGCGCGTACCGATAGGCATTTCGAGGGTGACACCCACACGTCCTGAGTCGTTGGCAGGGAAATACTCGCTCTTGATACCCACCACCTTCATGATGACGATAGAGAGGACGAAGAAGCCTAAGGAACCAAGGATGACTGTGGAACGATGGCGAACAGCCCAGTTGATTTTCTGCTCATACCATAAGTCGAGCTTGTCGAGCCAACGCTGAACAGGACCATATATTTTCTTGAACGCCTGACTTTGCTTCTTCTGCAAGCGCAGCATCTGCGAGCAGAGCATTGGCGTGAAGGAGAGGGCAGACACTGTGGAAACCGTCATGATGATACACATCATCCATCCGAGCTGCTTGAAGAGCACACCCGACATACCGCTCACCATCGTCAGAGGGAAGAACACGGCAATCATGGTGAGCGTGGAAGCAATAACGGATACAGCCACCTCGTTCGTTCCGTGGATGGCTGCCTGCTTAGGCGACGACCCTCGTTCGATGTGGGTGGTGACATTTTCGAGCACCACAATGGCATCATCCACAACGTTACCAATGGCGATGGTCAGACACGACAGCGAAATCATGTTGAGCGAACCGCCTGTGGCATACAGATAGATGAACGAGGCGATGAGCGACATTGGGATGGTGATGGAGATGATGAGCGTAGCACGCCAGCGACCCAGAAAGATGAACACGACGAGCACCACGAAAATCAAGGCGTAGGCGATAGTTTCGGTGAGCGTGTCGATTGTGTTGAGAATATTCTCCGAAGTGTTGATCATCACTTGCAGGTTCACGTCCGAAGGCAGGTTCTTCTGCAAGGTTGGGAGCATGTCGATGACCTTGTTGGAGATAGCCACGGAGTTGGCACCACTCTGCTTCTGGATGATGACGATGGCACCTTGCTTACCATTCGTGTAAGCCTCTTGCGCACGCTCCTGCACGTTATCCACGATGCGAGCCACGTCGCGCAGATAGACCGCAGCACCGTTGTAGCTGCCCACCACCACGTTATACATCTCTCTTGGGTCGTTGAATTCGCCTTCCGTACGCACCGTGTAGGTCAGCGAACCAATATCTATCGAACCACCCGTCGTGTTCAGGTTCTCAGCGGCAATGGCCTGAGCCACCTGAGCAGCGCTCAGCTTGTACGCCTCCATCTTCTCAGGGTTCATATAGACATTGATTTCGCGCTCAGGAGCACCCGCAATCGACACGGTACCCACTCCGTCGATACGTGCCAGAGGGTTGGCAACGTTATCGTCCAGAATCTTGTAGAGTGCCTGCTGGCTTTCCTCTGCCTGCACAGAGAGCAGCACGATAGGAATCATGTCCGAGGAGAACTTGAAGAGGATAGGCGTGTTGGCATTGGCAGGCAAGGAGTTGCTCACCATGTCGAGTTTGTCGCGCACGTTGTTCGTGAGGTCGTCGATGTCGTAGCCAAATTCAAATTCCATGGTGACAACGCTCACGTTCTCTCTCGAGTTCGACGTGATGTGCTTGAGGTGCTCCACCGAGTTGAGCGTATTCTCAAGCGGACGCGTCACGTTGTTTTCTATATCTTCTGCCGACGCACCGTTGTAGTATGTGAAGATGAGAATGGTGTTCGTCTCCACATCTGGATAGAGGTCGATAGGCAGTTTCAACAGCGAGAACAAGCCAAAGATGATGATTGCCAGGAAGCAAAGGCTTGTCATAATCGGTCTTTTGACCGCGCCTTCGTATAAACTCATTATGATTCGTTTTTAAAAAGGATGAGGCGGAAAGTAGTTTTCGCTTTCCTCAATTTCATTTAATTATCTCAACTTCACGTCCGTTGGCAAGACGAGCCTGACCAGCAGTCACCACCTGGTCGCCGTCCTCCACGCCGCTCAGGATTTCGTACTGGTCGCCGATGTGTTGGCCAAGTTCCACCTTGTTGTAGCTCACCTTGCCATTCTTATATACATACACATAGCGGTCGCCAGCACCAATCTGCTTCACCACAGCCACGTCGGGCACGATGACGTGCTGCTTGTCGCCGAAGTTCACAGTAGCGTGGGCATACATGCCTGGGCGTACCTTCTGCGAGGAGTTGCCGATGGTCACCTCCACAGGGAAGGTGTGAGTCGTCACGTCGATGCTTGGATACACCGTCGTCACCTTTCCATAGAAGTTCTCGCCAGGGTAAGCATCGAGCTTGATATCTACAGGCATTCCCCTTCTCATCTGCTTGTAGTAAGTCTCGGAAATGTTCACGAGCACCTTCACAGGGTTGGTCTGTTCGATGGTGAGGATAGGCTGAGCAGCATACATGTCACCATTGTCGTAGTTGCGGACCGTCACCACGCCCGACACAGGAGCCGTGAGTTGGGTGTTCTGCACGAGCTGACGATACTGCGTCTCATACACGTTCAGTTGCATACGGGCATTGTCGAGCGCCAGTTTTGCATTGTCGAATTCAGCCTGCGAAGCGCCACCCACTTGGAACAACGCGCTTGTGCGGTTGAACTCAGTCTTCACGTTTTCCAGCTGGAGTTTCATGTTATCCACTTGCAGTTTGTTCTGGCGCAAGTTCGAAGCATCGAGCTGAACGAGCACCTGTCCCTTGCGAACCACGTCGCCCACATCCACTAAGATTCTTTCGATGCGGAGCGGAGCGTTTGGCGAGATGTTGTTCTTCACGTCGCTCTCCACCGTGGCGGAGTAAGTTTCTGTTTGAGGAATCGACTGAAGCTTTGCCGTTTCCACTTTCACCTGAGGTTTTTCATTGCCCTTCGCAGCATCCTTCTTGTCACCGCCGCACGAGCTAACCATCAATGCTGCAGCCAAGAGGAGTGCAGCCGAAATGTTCTTCTTCATATCTTAATCTTTATTATTTCTTCCTTGTTATCGTTAAGTGAACTAAAAAACAGAATTTTTTAGAACCCACCTTATTTCAAATAGGTCTCTCGTCCGAGCGTGTAGTCGAGGTCGGCACGGTTGTTGAGATAGTCATAGATGCTCTGGTTGTAAGTGAGTTCCGCCTGTGTCAGCGCCACCTCGCTTTGGTTCAGTTCAAGGATCGTACCGCGTCCCACCTCGTAACGCTTCTCCGAAATCATCACAGCCTTGTCAGCCTGCTGCACAGCAGTCTTGTTGCTACCTATCTGAGCGATGCTCGAAGCCATGTTCTTGCTATAGCTCTGGGCAGCCATGTTCAGTTGGCGCTCCGTATTGATTCGGTTGTCTTCCAGTTGCGCCATCTGGATTTTGATTTTCTTCAGTCCAGTCCAGTTCTTAGCCTTGTAGATAGGGATGCTCAGCACCAGCGTGAACGAAGCACTTGGCGCATACTCATAGTTCCACAAAGCCCAGTCCTTGTTGTAGAGCGATTGGTACTGACCCGTCAACTGGAAAGCCAAGGTAGGCATGAAGTTCGTGCGTTGGATTTTCAGACTGCGCTCCAGCAGGTTCTTGTTCAGTTCAAACTGACGCAAGGAAGAGTTGTTCTGAAGCTCCTGCGCGAAAGAATAAGTCTCAGGCAATACGAGTTGGTTCTCGTAGTTCTTCAGCTGGTCGTTGATTTTCAAATCCACGTTCTCCGTCACACCCATCAGCACCTTCAGTTGCAGCAAGGCGAGCGTCATGCCCGTCTGCGCACTCGTCAAGGCAGATTCCATCGAACGCATCTGCACCTCAGCCGAAATCTTGTCGTATTCGCTCACTCTGCCCACGTTGAATTTCTTCTCCACCACTTCGTAGTTCTGCTTCGACGTCTTGAACGACTTCTGCATCACCTCGTAGCTGTCCTTCGCAAGAAGCGCCTGATAATAAGCCTTCGACACTTGCTTGATGAGGTCGAGGCGACTCGAGCGCGCCTTTTCCTGCGCCAGTTTGATGTCCGCCTTCGTCAATTTCATATTTTGGTAAACGGCAGGTGCAAACAACGGCATGCTGAGCGTTGCAGCAGCAGCCACTGTGTTCGTTCCGTCCTGACCCATCTTGAACTTCTGCGTACCAGCAGGCGTGTTCAGTTTCATTTCCGCAGCCAGCAACGTGTGTTGCAAGTTTCCTGTTACGTTCACTTCGGGCAACAGGGCCTGCCATGCCTCCTTGTCAGCCACCTTCTTCAGTTCGATGTCCTTGTCAGCCACCTTGATGGTTGGATTCTCAGCCAACGCAATCTCAATGGCTCTCTCCAGGTTCAGGTCCAGTGTACCCACTGATTCCCCCTGAACCGACTCTTGTGCCTGGGTGCCCATCGCCATGATGGAAGCCATCAAGCACAAAAACAATCTTCTGCCTTTCGATTTCATTTTCTTGTTTCTACTGTGTCTTGTATAATGATGATTATTCCGATTCCATACGCTTTTCGAGTCCTCCCTACTGGAGCGAGGTCTCGTTTCAGCCTGTAGCCTACAGCAAAGAATACTTGCTGGAGTCAACGATTTCCAAACCCTTTGCGGTGCACACGCCACGAATGAAAGTCAAATCGAGCGTTTTCAAGATGTTCTCGAAGTCATATTGCTTGTAGAGCTCGTTGTCGAGAATCGCCCTGCAAAGAATGTCAAAAGTGTTAAGCAGCAAGTTATAGTCAATGTCGCTACGGAACAAGCCTTCCTTCACGCATTCCTCAATAAACACCAAGGCAAACTCGTTCCTCTCTTCCGACATCTGCTCCATGAACGGTATCAGTTGATCATATTTCTTGATGTCGCTCAGAAAAGCAGGGTTCACCGCGTTGACCTCCTTCAGGCGACCGTGGTAGATTTTGATGAGGGTTTCCAAGGCGTTTTTGCTATCCTTGCGAATCTGCTCGAATTCCTTTCGCCTTTGCTCATGGTTATATTTCAAGCATTCAATCAACAATCTTTCCTTGTCGCCAAAGAGTTCATACAGAGTGCGTTTCGAAATACCCATGTCAGCAGCGATGTTATCCACTTTCACAGCCTTCAAACCTTTCTTCAAAAACTCGCCGAACGCATATTTCATGATGCGCTCCCTCTGTTTGATTCGGTTTAGTTCGTATTGATTCATCTTTTCGATTCTTATTTTCGATCCTTACGATCCTTATTATATAATAATATGTGTACCAAAGTTCTTTCAGTGGAATATGGGTCTATGAAAAACCGAGACAAAAAATGCCTAAACCCACACAACAACACCAATTTTTTTGCAAAGTTACGCAGAAAAACTAAGTCTTTCCAAAAAGTTTCCGCTCTTTTTTCCCTTTCAGGTCAATATTTAGCAATTATTCACATACTCAATCGCAAAAAGAGTATTTTTTTTCTATAATCAATCACATTTACGAGTTGTTGCTATTAGAACAGAATTTTTAGACCACACCTTCAGTCATATCATATAAAAGACGAAAAAGAGGTACTCTCACGAGCACCTCTTTTGTTCTCAATAAGTATTAATATTTTTTAAGGTAAAAAGATTGTTTTTAGGATGCTGCAAAGGTAGAGAACATTTAGTAGAATTTATCAGTTTTTCGTATGTTTTGTAACATGTGTTTTCGCACACACGTGCTTTTTTACCTTTTTAGCCAAAATTTTTTTCATCTTTTAACATTTTCCTCTCATGCAAACATGTCGAGCATGTAGGCTTCTGGATTCTTGGAAGCGCGTGGCTCTTTCTGCATTTTTTTCAAGTCAATGCTTTCCTCATCCCAATCGTCGAATGCCAATTCCAACTGGAAAACGAAGTTCTTTCTCAAGCCGTATGTCCCCCATTTCAATCGCTCGAACGGGGAATGCTTTTGGCGGCTCTGCGTCCACAAATACCGTTTCACACTCTCGTAAATCTTCCTGAAACGGCCTTTCGCATCGGTGTCGAACAAGTCGCAATTGCTATTGTAAATGGTACGTGCCATCACTCCCACCCGCATTCCCTTGGGGTGATCCATCAGCAACTGTACCATTTCATTATAGTATTGGTTCTTCATTTCAATTTCTTCGACTTGTTTTCACGATATTTGCAAGATGTTACAAATAACGACAATTTTCTCTAAACTGCCAAATTTTTCTAAACTTTTTCTCTCATTACTTCAACTCTACGGAGTTTTTTTTAGTGAAGTATGAATCAGGGATTTTAAGGATCTTAAAGGAACAACGGAAAAAACGGAACCTTTAGCTCGGCGTAGCCAAAATGAACGGAAAAACAGAAAAGAAAGATTTTATTCATCCGATGATTTTCAAAATTTGGCTACACCGAGCTCTAAAGGTTCACTTTTTATTTACTTGGTCACCTCCAGCTCGAAATGAAATTTAAAATTAAAATGTAAAATTATTTTAAAATTCTAAATGATAATTCTAAATACAATTTCAAGCGAAGCGCCCCAAATCCTTATAAATCCTCTAAATCCCTGATTCGCTCCACTCTCCACTCTTCACGCTCCACTCTTCACTCTCCACTCTTCACTCTCCACGCTTCACTCACTGTCAGGGACGGGTTTGCCACACGTATCGATAGTCGTGATACCTGGCAATCACTTCGGCATCCTTGATGGGGTCGAGTTGTTTGACGAATGGATGGCGCTTGCTCGTGTCAATCGGTTTTCCATGTTCGTCGTGGCTGTTGAATTCCCAAAGGTGTGCTGTGCGAGCTTCCTCTGCCACGGTCTCAAACCCCATCGGAACGATGTTCACCAGTGTGCAGTTCAGCAGTACGCATTCGGCATGTGGGTAGTTCTTTCCGTGGTTGGATGGCAGGCGTGCGATACTCGTTCTGTTGTCTTTGGCTACGAGCGTGCAATCCACAAACACATTGCCGTGGTTTTCCTCTGTGTTGCGAATCCACATCAGTGCAAAACTGCCTTTGAGGGTGCAGTGGTTGAAGAACGATGGTCCTCGTCCGAGAATGGTGTCGGCATCTCCATCGATTTCGCAGTTCATCCAATAGGCGCTGCCATTCACTTGCAGGGCGTCGCCACTTCCCACGATCCTCACGTTCTCGGCATAGTTCTCGCTACCATTCAGCAGCAAACCTTCTGCCTGTCCCTTGCAGTCGGTTTGGAAGGTGATGTTTTTCAGAACCAGGTGGTGGCAGTTGTCTAAACTCGTCGCTGCTCGCCTCGAAGGGAAGGTGCCTTTCAGTTCGTTGGTCTTGATGTCGGCAGGGTGGGGGTTGAACACTTCGTTGTTGGCATAATGTACGAGCACTCCATCTCGGCTCTCACCCACAATCGTGACATAGTATTTGTTTCTTGCATAGACGATTTCCTCGTATTCTCCATTCTTCACGAAGATGGTCCATCGTTCGGCTTCGCTCTTCGCAAAGTCGGGCACGTAATCCAATGCTCCTTGCAGGGTGCAGAAATCTCCCGTTCCATCAGCTGCAACGGTGATGAGCTTGTCAACGTTGAATGAAGAATGATGAATGAAGAATGAAGAATTATTCCATCCGGATGGCACATTCTTTGTACTTTGTTCTTCGTTCTTCGTACTTTGTACTTCATTCTTCATTCTAAACCGCCAGCTTCCTTTCTTGATTCCCTCGAATCCTTCTATGACTCCCTTGTCCATCGTGACGTAGTATTCCTTCCCGTAGTCCAGCATGTTGTTGTGCAGATAGATGGTCGCTTTCTTCCCATGCACGATGATGGGATAGAAATGGAAGGCATCGGAGAATCCTCCGATGATATTCCACTGATAGCGACTCCTGTCCCATTGGTTTGCGCCCGAAGGAGTACCTGCCTTTGTATTGCGGTTTGTTGCCCTTGGTCCTTCTTTATATATATAAGGAGTAGGGGTATAGATGGCATTCGGATTGTTGGGCTGCGATGCGGTAGGTCCTGCAGGTATGCTCAGGTCCAGCATATCCACCATCTTTCCTGTTTCTGCATCCCACACTTTCACTTTTCCTTTTTTCCCAATCGTCACGTCCTTGTCGAAGGTTAAACTCAGATGTGTATCTATGCACACATCTTTTGCACCGTTCTCTGGCGAGAGCACCACTTGCCCCCATCCGTTCATTGCCACCAGCATACATGCCATCAGCAATCCAATCATTCTTTTTCTGTTCATCATATTGTTGTTAGTTAAAAAAGGTAACTGTTCAGCGAATAATAAGAAGGAGTGTCACTTCGTGACAGAAATCTCACAAATCTTTTCAAATCTCACAAATCTTTCAATAATCTTCAAAATGATATTTGTCAGACTTGGCTACGCCGAGCTGAAGGTTGACTTCGTCGAGCTAAAGTTCTGCTCCGAATGTAGCACTCCATAAATCGTTAGGGACTTATCACCATACGGTGGAGGGAAGGCGCAAGCAGGTTAGCGTTTGAGGATTTTGCGTCCGTTTGCGATGTAAATGCCATTGGGAAGGTGTGAGAGTGACGATGTGTCCTCCGTGATTTGTTTTCCTGTGGTGGAGAAGATGCGGGTGCTTTGGTCCTTCACCACCTTGGGTTTGTGGATGTCGTCCGATGGCTCAATGAGGGTGAGCTTCATGCAGTCGATGTCGGGCATCCAAGCGGAGGTGTTGAAAAGGCGAATCACGTTGTTGCCCTTCTGCAAATGGATGCGGAGTTTCTTGGAAGCCACTGTTCCCCATCCGCCTGAGTTGCACGAGATGCGGGTGGCTGTACCTCCGTTCACACTGATGCTGATGTTGCGGTTTTCACCACTCATATAGAAGAGTTCCATTTCGTATTCTCCATCTGTGTCAACAAACACGTCTCGCCACTGCAGGTCGTTGTCTGCCTTCCTGCCGAGCCATCCCACTTTCTCTCCTCCCGAGCAGTTGCCGTCGGCGGCATAAATGGCGGTCTCTGCCGATTGGTTGTTGCGAAGCTCCTGGTAGGCGGAGAGCCATGCCGTTTCTGCTTCGTAGAGACTGCGCATGAGTCGGTGCTCGGCGGTGAGGCGGAAGACACGTGTGCCATGGGCAGGAACGGTCACGGTGTAGCTGCCTTCGAATTCTCCCTCGTTGGTTTTGTTGATGACATCGCGCATAGCGACCTTTCCTACTAAATCCACATCGGGGAAGTAGAGCGTCATCGACTTGGATGCGTCGGTAGGGTTGTAGAGTGCTACGGCACGAGTAAGTCCGTTGCGCTCCTCGAGGTCCTTCACGAGAATATATGTGCCTCCATCGTTTTTTGCCACGTATGCTTGGAGTCCGAGTCGGTCCTGATTGAGGGCAATCAATTCACTGTTGGTCAGAAGGTTTCGGGTGGTGGCTGTCATATTTGCCATATCGCAACCGATGAGGAGTGGGGATGCCATGATGCACCACATGCTGAAGTGGGTGCGGTCCTCGGTAGAGGTCATGCCGCGTCCTACTTCGAGCATATCCATGTCGTTGTAGTGTCCGTTGCGGGCGTATGCGGAGAGATAGAGGTTCTGGGCAATGATGTCCTTGACGGAACCCCAAGAAGCATTGATGTCGCCAGTGGTTCGCCAGGAGTCAGCAATATCGAGAATCCATGTGCCAGGGAAGTCCCAGCGACATGCGTTGAAGGTGACTTCGCGGCCTGTGTTCTTGATTGCCTTGGCTATGGCTTCGTAGCGTGTACGCTCGTCGAGGTTCAATCTCTCGGAATTGTGGTAATCCACGCCACCACAAAAATCGACTTTGAAGAAATCGAATTCCAGTTCCTTGAAATAGAGGTCGCAATCCTCTTGGTCGTGGTCGAGCAGTCCGGCACCCACGCCACCTTTCTCACCTCCGTGGTAGGAGGCACAGGTGTTGTGTCCTGCATCGGAGTAGATGCCTGCCTTCAGTCCTTTAGAATGGATGTAATCCACCACGGGTTTCAGTCCTTGAGGAAAACGTGTTGGGTGGATGACCAAGTGTCCGTTGGCATCGCGTCCGTTGAAGAATCCGTCGTCGATGTTGATGTACTGGTAGCCGACATCCTTGAGCTTGAAGCGCACCATCGCATCGGCTTGTCGCTTGATGATGCTTTCGCTGATGTTGGCACCGTAGGTGTTCCAAGAACTCCAACCCATGGTTGGGGCTTTCACGCTGTCGGTGGTTTCCTGGGCTTGGAGCATGGATGCGCAGAGGAATGCTGCGAGAGAGGATAAAATGATTCTTTTCATAGTGAGTGGGGGGGATGGGATTGATGGGGTTAATGGGTTGAATGGGGTTAATGGGGGTTATGGGTCGTTAGCCTTCGCGGAAGAAGTCGAGGGCTTCGTAGATTTCTGATTGGGTGGCTGTTTGGTTGATGCGGATGTCGCCTACATTGCCGAGGAGGGTGTAGTTGATGATGCCGGCAGTGTTCTTCTTGTCGTGCGTCATCAGTTCGAAAAGAGTAGGGTAGTCGTTGCAAGTGATGGAGAACGTACCGTAGTTTTCCTTGATGAAACTCACGCATTGACGCATGGTAGTGGTTGGGAAACCGGTCTTGATGCAACTGAGATAGAGTTCGGGAATCAAGCCCCATGCCACGGCGTAGCCATGCAGGACGGGATGACGGGTGAGGGCGAAACTCTCGAAGGCATGACCGACGGTGTGTCCGAGATTGAGTGCCTTGCGGATGCTTTTCTCCAGAGGGTCTTCCTCCACGATTCTTTCTTTTACGGCTACACTCGTTCCTACCATTTGTCCGAGATGGAGAAGGTCGGGTTGCTGGAGATTGAAGTTGAGCAGTTCGGAAAGGGTTTCTTGGTTGCTGATGAGTCCGTGCTTCAGCATTTCGGCATAGCCTGAGCAGATGTTCTCGGCATCGAGCGTCTTGAGAAATTCGGTGTCGAGTATCACGGTGTCGGCAGCGTTGAACACTCCGATTTCGTTCTTCAGTCCGTTGAAGTTGACACCTGTCTTTCCTCCCACGCTGGCATCCACCATGGAGAGTAGGGTGGTGGGAATATTGATATAGGCAATGCCTCGCTTGAAGGTGGATGCTGCGAATCCGCCCAAGTCGGTCACCATACCTCCGCCCAGATTCACCATCAGGGAATGGCGTGTGCCACCTCCATTGCCCAATGCTGTCCATACTTGCACGAGGGTGTCGATGGTTTTGTGGGTGTCGGTAGCACCAATCACGATGGCTTGTGCTTCTGCCATACAAGGCAGGTCCTTGATGATGGGCAAACAAAGGCGATGGGTGATTTCGTCGGTCAGCACGAAGAGTTTATCGTGAGGCACACGGGCAATGGCTTCGGTGAGTGTTTGCTCGATGTTGGTGGAAATGATGACGTTGTTCATGAGTTAAATGAAGAATGAAAGCCTCACCCCAACCCCTCTCCAAAGGGCGAGGGGAGTGGAATGAAGAACGAAAGCCTCACCCCCAACCCCTGGACCCCTCCAGCTCCCCTGAGAGGGGAGAGATGAAGCGAGGGGAGTGGAATGAAGATTCTTCCATATATTTTGTTGCAAAGTTAAAGAAAATCTATAAAAAATGTGTAACTTTGCAGCAAAATTGATTCAAACTGAAAGAAGATGAACGTAATTGATACACCGATTCAGGGTGTGAAAATCATTGAGCCTCGCATTTTCGGTGATGCACGTGGCTATTTCTTTGAAAGTTTTTCTCAGCGTCGATTTGATGAAATGGTGAGCAAGACTGTTTTCGTACAGGACAACGAGAGCCGTTCCGTTGCGGGTGTGGTGCGCGGTTTACATTTCCAATTGCCTCCTTTCACACAGGCTAAGCTGGTGAGAGTGGTTCGTGGCGCAGTGCTCGATGTGGCAGTGGATATTCGTAAGGGTAGCCCTACATTCGGTCAGCATGTGGCGGTGGAACTGACGGAGGAAAACCATCTTCAGTTCTTTGTTCCTCATGGCTTTGCTCATGGTTTTGCCGTGCTGAGCGACGAGGCTGTGTTCCAGTATAAGTGCGACAACTATTACGCTCCTCAGGCTGAGGGTGCCATTGCTTGGGACGATCCTGCGCTGGGCATTGATTGGCGCGTGCCAAAGGAAAATCGTATTCTCAGCGAGAAGGATGCGCATCATCCATTGCTGGCAGATGCTGAGATTCCTTTTGTGTATGAGGAGATGGTCATGAAGAAGTAAAAGGCTTTCAAACAGTATCTCTTACTTTAGTTTTAAAAAATACGCTTGCTTTCCTATAGATATAATAAGGAGAGCAAGCGTTTTTTTGCATGGAATGAAAAAGCGAAACCTTGGGAGATTTCGCTTTCGTAGTGATATTTAGATTTGTTTTTATCTTGCTAACAAAGAATTGCCAACGAGCATGAGAGTGACGTAGCCAAGTACCAAACTGATGATACCCATGATGAGACCCACTTTCATCATGTCGTTTTGCTTCACCATGTTGGTGGAGAATGCAAGGGCATTTGGTGGAGTACTGATAGGGAGAATCATTGCAGATGAGGATGCAATGGCAATCGAGATGAGCATGGTAGGTGTTCCTCCCACAGCATCGAGCTTGTCACCCATACCCGAGCAAACCATAGCGATGATTGGCATGAGCAGAGCAGCGGTGGCACTGTTGCTGATGAAGTTGGAAAGGAAGTAGCAAATGATACCCGACATGACGAGGATGAGAATAGGACTCCATTCGCCAAATGGAATATGCTTCATAATGTTGTCTGCCAAGCCAGAACCATTGAGGGCTGTACCGAGTGCAAAACCACCAGCCACCATCCAAATGACACTCCAGTTCATTTCCTCCAAGTCGCGACGCTCAATCACTCCCGTTAATGCGAAAACGGCAAATGGAATGAGAGCGACGGTGTTGGCATTGATGCCCGTGAGTTGGTCTGTCATCCAGAGCAGCACTGTAACGATAAAGGTTACGATGACGATATAGGTCTTAGGCTCCTTCTTCATGCTACCATCGATTTTCAGTTCCACAGTCTTTTGGCTGAAAGGGAACATGGAGCGAAGAATCAACCAGGAGATGAGGAGCAGAACGATGACAAGTGGGAACATGAACATCATCCATTCACCGAAACCAAGTCCTAAGTTAATGCCTTCAGGGTCGTTGAGGTATTTGAGTGCGATGGCATTAGGAGGAGTACCGATTGGGGTTGCCATACCACCTAAATTCGCTGCCACAGGAATAGACATGGCAAGAGCGATTCTGCCTTTTCCACTTTCAGGCAGTTGCTTGAAAACAGGGGCCAGGAAGGTGAGCATCAAGGCTGCTGTAGCAGTGTTGCTCACAAACATGGAGAAGAAACCTGTGATGAGGAGGAAGCCGAGCAACACATTCACACTCTGCGTGCCGAAAGGTTTCAGCAGTACCTTGGCGAGTTGGGCATCCAGTCCAGTCTTCGTTGCAGCAATGGCAAGGATGAAACCACCAATGAAGAGCATGATGACAGGGTCGGCAAACGATGCCATGATACTTTTGTAGGAAAGCAATGCGCCTACATCTTCAGGCTGACACATCCATTTCAGTCCACTGTCGGAGGCAAAAAGGAGGAGTAGGACGATGATACTCACTGAAGTTGCCCACGACGACACAATCTCGAATATCCACATGAGAGTGGCGAAGGCAAAGATAGCGATGACACGCTGCTGTACGACCGTCAGTCCTTCAATACCAAATGCCTCTGTTGGAAGATTGAACAATACGAGTGTTACGATTGCCACAATCGAAACAAGCAACAGTTTTTTAGGTTTGGAATTCTTTAGTTTCTTTTTCTCTTTCTTTGCTTGCTGATATTCCTCAACAAGATGGAATCCTTGGAAAATCTTGAACATAGTTGATAAATAAATATTTGTAATAGATGTATTTCCTAAAAGCTAAGAATGTTACAAAAATGCTCGACTTTGGTTGAAAATGTAAGAATAATGAATGCTTTCGCCGAAAATTGTTGTCAAAGTTACAACAAAATTTGCAAAAAGAGAATTTGTATATAGAGTGATAGGGTGCATTAATGAATTTTAACAATAAAAGAGTGGGTTAGTGGTCCATTTGCAAAGAGTGTTTTGCAAAAAGGGTGATAAAGCGGTGGAAAATAATAATAAAACTAAATTATTCCGATAAAATTTTGTTTGATAATACCCTTTCACTATATTTGTACTATCATTATATCTGCAAAATGTCAGGGAAATGGGCTATTCAAATAGACGGAAGCCATTTCCTCTTGACAAAATGAAAGTATAATAATCTAAAACCAACAAAATAAATCAATCAAAAGCTATGAAGATTCAAAATGTAATGGCTCAATTGGAGGCAAAGCATCCAGGAGAAGTGGAGTATTTGCAGGCAGTGAAGGAAGTGCTTATGTCGATTGAGGAAGTATATAACCAGCATCCTGAATTTGAGCGTGCCAAACTCATTGAACGACTGGTTGAACCTGAACGTATCATCACCTTCCGTGTGCCATGGGTAGATGATAAGGGTGAAGTGCAAGTGAATTTGGGCTATCGGGTTCAGTTCAACAGTGCCATTGGTCCTTACAAAGGTGGACTGCGTTTCCATCGTTCGGTTAATCTCTCCATATTGAAGTTCCTTGGTTTTGAACAAACCTTCAAGAATGCCCTCACCACATTGCCGATGGGCGGTGGAAAGGGTGGTTCCGATTTCTCTCCTCGTGGCAAGAGCGATGCGGAAATCATGCGTTTCTGCCAAGCATTCATGAGCGAGCTTTACCGCTACATCGGTCCTGAAATCGACGTACCAGCAGGCGACATCGGTGTAGGTGCCCGTGAGGTGGGCTATTTGTTTGGGCAATACAAGAAACTGACACGCGACTGGAGCGGTGTGCTTACGGGTAAGGGACTCGAATTCGGCGGTTCGCTTGTGCGTCCTGAGGCAACAGGATTTGGTGGACTCTATTTCGTGAACCAAATGTTGGAAACCAAGGGTATTAGCATCAAGGGCAAGACAGTGGCAATCAGTGGATTTGGTAATGTGGCTTGGGGTGCTGCAACGAAGGCTACTCAGCTCGGTGCAAAGGTGATTACCATCAGTGGTCCCGATGGCTATATCTACGATCCAGAGGGAGTGAGTGGCGAGAAAATTGATTATCTGCTCGAACTCCGTGCATCGGGTAACGACATTTGCCAACCATACGCAGACATGTTCCCTGGCTCTACTTTCGTTGCTGGCAAGCGTCCTTGGGAAGTGAAGTGTGATATTGCTTTGCCTTGTGCTACTCAGAACGAATTGAATGGTGAAGATGCTAAACAGTTGATTGACAACGGATGCATCTGTGTAGGAGAGATTTCCAATATGGGTTGTACGCCTGAAGCCATAGATGCTTTCATCGATGCAAAAATGCTTTATGCACCTGGCAAGGCTGTGAATGCAGGAGGAGTGGCAACCAGTGGACTTGAAATGAGTCAAAATGCCATGCACCTCAGTTGGTCTGCCAAGGAAGTGGACGAAAAACTTCATGGTATCATGCACGCCATTCATGCTCAGTGTGTGAAGTATGGCAAAGAACCAGATGGTTATATCAACTACGTGAAGGGTGCCAATATCGCAGGTTTCATGAAGGTGGCGAAGGCGATGATGGCACAAGGAATTGTGTAGCGACGATTCGTTCCATCTGAAAAAAAAGTGAGAAAAGCGCTCCTGTCATGCAGCATGGCAGGAGCTTTCTTTTTGATAGAAATGCTGCTTGTTTCATTTATTTTTTTGCTTTATACAATAATTTGTTTTTCTTTTCGTTATAATAAATATGCAGGGATACCTATGCCTTGACTGTTAAGAGAAAAAGAACAAAACTATTTTTGATGAAACGAAAATTCATTGCACTTATACTGCTTGCTATCCTTTGCAACACTGCAAAGGCGCAAGATGTGGAGAACGAACTGAACCCCGTTTATTATGGTGTCACTTCATTGGGTATTGCTCCCGATGCTCGTGCTGGTGCCTTGGGTGACGTGGGTGCAGCTACAGACCCTGATGTGAACTCGCAGTACTGGAATCCAGCCAAATATCCGTTCTGCATCAGTCGTGCTGGCTTCTCTCTCAACTATACCCCTTGGTTGCGTCAAATTGTGAGCGACATCGACCTTGCCAATATCACGGGTTATTGGCGCATTGGTGATTGGGATGCTGTTTCTGCTTCCTTGCGCTATTTCTCCTTGGGTGAGGTGTTCTATAGTTCTACGGGTTTCGACAATCTGAATATAGATAATTATAGCGAATCCATTCGTCCTTACGAATTGTCGTTCGATGTGGCTTACTCGCGTATGTTGAGTGAGACTTTCTCGGCAGCTGTTGCTTTGCGCTATATTCGTTCCGACCTTCAGGCTCCCGATGACGAGACCACTGCAGGCAATGCATTTGCTGCAGATATTGCCATATATCATAATGGCTTCCTCAACTTAGGACAGCGCGAATGTCAGTTGGGTTGGGGTATGAATATTTCCAACATCGGTTCGAAAATTTCCTACGATGAAGGAAACACCTCCGAATTCTTGCCAGCCAATCTCCGACTGGGTGCATCGTTTATGGTTCCTTTCGATGAATATAATGTGCTGTCCATTTCGGCAGATGCCAACAAACTCTTGGTACCTACTCGTCCGACTATGAAGCAGTATATCGAAAAGACTGGCGCCGCTGAAGATGACTATTCTGGCTACACTTCTTGGCTGATGGGAGAAGGCTATAACAACGTTTCTTCTATTTCAGGTATCTTCAAATCGTTCAGCGATGCACCTCGTGGATTTAAGGAAGAGATGGAGGAAATCAACTTTGGTGTTGGTTTGGAATACAGCTACGACAACAAGTTCTTTCTCCGTGCTGGTTATCACTATGAGCATCCTAACAAGGGTAATCGTAAGTACTACACGGTGGGTGCAGGTTTCAAGATGAATGTGTTCTCCATCGATGCAGGCTATGTCATCAGTGCTGCACAAACTAACCCGCTCGACCAAACACTTCGTTTCACTCTTGCCTTCGATATGGATGGCATCAGCGACTTGCTTGGAAGAAGGAGATAAAAGAGTGAAAAGTGAAGAGTGAAAAGTGAAGAGTGAAAAATCTCATTTTGCCGGTATCGCTTTACGCTTCACACTTTAAATATAAACATGAAAGTACGTATAGGATTTGGCTTCGACGTTCACAAATTGGTGGAAGGTCGTGATTTATGGATGGGAGGCGTGAAGATTCCTCACACCTTGGGATTGTTGGGACATAGCGATGCCGATGTGTTGATTCATGCCATTTGTGATGCCATTTTGGGTGCTGCCAATATGCGCGACATCGGCTTTCATTTCCCTGACACAGCCGGCGAATACAAGGATATTGATTCCAAAATCCTTTTGAAGAAAACGGTTGCTTTGGTGCGTGAAAAAGGTTATGAAATCGGCAACATCGACGCAACGATTTGTGCTGAGCGTCCGAAGATGAATCCGCATATCCCTGAGATGCAGCGTGTGCTGTCGGAAGTGATGAGCATCGACATCGACGACATCAGCATCAAAGCCACCACTACTGAGAAATTAGGATTTACGGGAAGGGAAGAAGGCATCAGTGCATACGCTGTGGCACTGATAGAAAAAGCTTAGTTGAAAAACAGAATCAAGTAAAATACAAAAAGACGCTGCAAAGGAGCCCGAAGATGAAAATGTTTCGGGCTGTTTCGCCCAATACCTTGTTGAGTGCTTTGCCTTCCATCCGACACATCTTGCGGTAGGTCTTGACATGAAGAACGAAATAGAGAAGGAGGATGGTTACAATGATATCTTTGCAAAGAATCATCATGGTTGCCGTGGCAATGAGCGCACCGATAATGCCTAACCAAAGGTAGGCGCGACGACCGAAACTCTTGCCGAAAAGCACCACCACTGTTCGCTTTCCGCTTATCTTGTCCTGCTCCACATCGCGGTAGTTGTTCACCATCAGGAGGCAGTCGGTTACGAGTCCCATTGCTAAGCCCAAGAGGATTGCCTCTCCCCATCCACCGAGCATTTCTTTCTTTCCCCAAGCGCCTTGCGACAGGAAAAAGTCCATGCCACAGGCCTGAGCCATCATGCACCAATACGTGAAAAGCACAGGCACGATGCCGAAGAACACGACGACGAGCACATCGCCCAGTCCGATGTAGGAAAGTCGAGTGGTGTAGAGCATGACAGCTGCTACACAGAGCAACCCCACCAGAATCATCCAAGGTCCACCAATCCATACCAATGGCAGTCCCACGGCACAACCCAAGATGGTCGTTATCCAAAGGGCACGTTTCATGGCTTCGGGAGTCACCCATCCTTGCGCACAAGCACGCTCTGGCCCCAGTCGGTCTTCGCGGTCGGTACCTTTCTTGAAGTCGAAATAGTCGTTCACGAAGTTGGCGTCAATCTGCATGATGAAGGCAAAGAGCAGGCAGAGAACGAACACCCACACGTATCCACCGTGGATGGCAGGTTTTGCCACCGTCGCATCTGCTTCCATCACTCGCCTCAGGTTATGAACAGCCAAGGCTCCGCCAATGAGAACAGGAGCCGCTGCACCCGCCAAAGTCTTTGGACGTGCTGCTAAAAACCATGCTTTTGGAGAATTAACAACCATTTTCAAAATGAAGAATTAAGAATGAAGAATGTAGAATGAAGAATACTTAGACTAAAATACATTCTTCATTCGGAGCGAAGCGACAATTCTTCATTCTTCATTATTTATATTCACCCAGTCCTGGATAGTCACTCGGTTTCCTGTGGTGAAAGTTGCGCCATAGCCGTAAGGCTTGTTGTTTTTATAGCGACCGAAATAGAAATCACCGTGATGGTAGTAGTAGATGCCGTAGCCTTCGCGCTGTCCATTCACCGTCTCACCCACATACTTGTCTCCGTTCTTGTAGGTGATTTGCATGTATTTCCATTTTGCTTTGTTTTCTGCATTCAGATTGTAGCGCTGTTCGTCGAGCATCGTATAGAGTGCTTCGCCCGACATCAAGTCGTAAACCGTATAATGCGTTTCACTTCCCACTTTCACTGTGTTCGAATTCTGTTTGATGCCGATGATCAATTTACCCATGCGGTAGTAACCATACACTTCGCCGTCTTGGTCAGTGAAGAAAGCGCCAAATCCGTAGATTTCTCCTTCGGGTGTGATTTGTCCGAAGTATTGACCATAGCTTGAACGAACGACACTCCCTGCAAATCCCTTCACGTAATCCACAAATGCAGATTCATAGTCGAGCGGTATTTCGGGATGGCGCGTCAGTTTTTGGAACTGAGCCGACGAGTTCTGTATGAGTAACGAGCTACTGAGTAAAAGAAGGAATGCGAATGATAAGAAACGTTTCATAGAGATATACAACTTTGCAAAGTTTTTTGAAAATCGCTGCAAAGTTAGTGCAAGCCGAGCGAAAAATCAAATTTATTTGAATTTTTCCGAGGCGCAGCCTAACTTCGACATGGTCAGCGTTAGTGATTATTATTCCATCTTTATCTCCATTTGTGCCCCTTCGAGTCCTTCGCTGCTCAGTTTGAGCGTGACGGTTCCGCTTTCGTCCTGTGCCTGAACAATGGCGAGGGCTTGACCGTGGAATGTCTTTGGCGTGAGCGAACGGAACGATTCCATGTCGGTAGGATTGCCGTTGCCGCCCACCACGATAGCTTTCACTCCGCTCACTTCCATCTTCAGAGGCAATTCGGCATTTGGACACAGGTTTCCGTCTTTGTCCACCACTGAGATGCTGACGTATGCAAGGTCGTTGTGCGAAGCCGAAATGAGGTTGCGGTCAGCTTTCATCACCAGCTTCTTAGGTGCTCCACTTGTCTTGAAAATCTTGGCACCAGCCAGTACACGACTTCCCAAGTTTTTCGCAACGAGTTCGCCTGGTTCGTAGTTCACGGTGAAGATGGCTTCGTAGCTGTCACGATTTACTTCCTGCTCACCAATGAATCGTCCGTTCAGGCTGAGGCTTACCCGTGGTGCACGCGAATACACTCTCACCGTCATGGGTTGTCCTTCCTGTCCGTCCCATGTCCAGTGGTTCTCTTCTCGTCTCCATCCCCATCCCGTGTATTTCTCTTTCTGTCCGTCCCGAAGCGCTGGTTGCACCGCCATTTCGATGTTTGACCGTCTCCACACCACATCGCGCAGATACGACTGCGGCTTCTTGTTGCCAGCCAAGTCAAGGTCGCCGCACCAGGCATTGAACCAAGGCCAGTCCATGAACTGCTGGTTGCCCTCGTTGCCATTGGTGAGGATGTTGTTGGCAAGTCCTGCTTCTCCCACATAGTCGATGGCGGTCCACACGAAGTCACCGATGCAGAAGTTGTGCTCCTCCGTGTAGTTCCACACCTTAGCCACGTCCTGCGGGAACGACTCCGTGCCCATGATGATGCGGTCGGGATAGTTCTTGTGGTCCTTGTCGTAGTGGCGCAGCAGGTAGTTGTAGCCAGCGATGTCAAGACTCTGGAAAGCCTTTGCCGACATCTCCTCCCATGAATAGCGTTGGTAGTCCCAGTCGCAGACGCCAGCCGAAATGAATCGGGTGCTGTCGTTGGCAAGAATCACCAGGCGCAGCATCCGTGCCACGTTCATGCCCTCGTCCTTGATGCGTCCAGGAATTTCGTTGCCGATGCTCCAGATGATGACGCTGGGGTGGTTGCGGTCGCGGCGCACCATGAGCGTCATGTCTTGAAGGGCAAGGTTCTGGAAATGTCGGTGGTAGTCCTGGTCGCGCTTCGCCTCCAGCCATTGGTCGAACACTTCGTCCATCACCAGCAGTCCGAGCGAGTCGCACACTTGCAGGAAACGCTCCGATGGCAGATTGTGCGAACAGCGGACGGCGTTGTAGCCCAGTCCCTTCAGTTGTTCCACCTTGTGCACCTCGGCACGGTCGGGTGCTGCAGCACCCAGCAGACCGTGGTCGTGGTGTACGCATGCACCCTTCAGTTTGATGCTTTCGCCGTTGAGCAGGAATCCCTTCTCTGCCGTTGCCTCTATCTTTCTCACGCCGAAAGGAATGGTGATTTCGTCCACCGTCTCCTTATTGATTTTCACGCGTACGCGAGCCTTGTAGAGATGTGGCTGCTCCACGCTCCAGAGCAATGCCTTCTTCATGGTGGCATGGAGTTTCACACCCGTATCGTGGTCGGCACCCACGGAGAACGGTTCTGTCACCGTCCGTCCGTCAATCTCCACTTCCACCTCTCCGCTGACGTTGTGCTTCTGATAGTTGTGCACTATGGTCGAGATGACGATATTCGCATCCGCACGAGTCGTTCTTTTCGTGAGGGTGGTTGGGATGGAGGCGTTGACGTAGGTGTCCCATTCGTCCAGACAGGTCTTGTCCGTATGCTCCAGCCACACGTGGCGGTACAGTCCCGAACCCGCATACCAGCGTGAGTTCAGTCCTGCGTTCACCACCTTGATGGCGATGACATTGTCTCTGTTGCCGAATCTCAGCTGCTTCGTGATATCGACTTTGAAAGGCTGGTAGCCATAGTGGTTGTAGAACAGTTTTTGTCCGTTCACATACACTTCTGCCTCGTTGTACGCTCCTTCCACGTGCAGCACCACGCGGCGGGTCTTGTCTGTGCTCGATGCTTGGAATGTCTTTCTGTACCATCCTTCGCCGCCTTCCGTCTCGCCCGTGTCCCAGCGTCCGATGCTGGTACGAGTGAAAGGACCGACGGTCATTCCCTTGCGCTGATTGGGCAGGGGCTCCACGCTCCAGTCGTGAGGCAGGTTCAGTTCGCGCCATTTGGAGTCGTCGAAATCCGTAGCTTCCGCATTGGCAACGATGCCGCGATAGAATCGCCAACCGTTATCAAAGTTTTCCTTGCGTCCTTGGGCGGATGCAGGGAGCTGCATGGCAATTGCCATCCCTACGAGGACATGCCTCAGGTTCTTGTTGGAGAATGGTATCATATAATTGTTTTTCTTTAGTGGATTATTCTTCACTGCAAATTTAAATAAAAATTCGGATTTAAAAGCCAGTCGAGATAAAGAAATCACTTTCTTTAGAGGAAAGGAACGATTTTGATGCAGTGCAAGTGTGGATTGACTGAAGCGCTTTTTGGAATTTTCTGAAGCATATTTGGGGATAATCTGAAGCGTAAATGTGGATTGACTGAGGCGTTCCTTTGGATTCAACTAGTTGCCGAAGGCTCGTTATCGTTTCAGCGAGGGCTCGGCGTTGCGATGGCGAAGGCTCGCCGTGTAAACGTTGAGGGCTCGGCGTTTCAGTAAAATCGAATGAAAAGTTCAGCACAATCGAAAGAGAGTGCCAGTGGAATCAAGGGAGAACGCCAATCTATGCGACGAAGAGAGGCGATGGCATGAAAAATAAAAAAAAGATGGGCTATGATTAAACTTATTCGTAACTTTGCAGTCGAAAACGTAAAAGGCAGAGCTTTTCGCGTTCCTTGAGCCCTTTTATCGGAATCAATGAAGTAGGACAGGTAAAAAGATAACGCATTTAGGTCGTCCTATCTCTTTTTCAGATTCTTCTCGAATCACAACGCGAAGGTGATATAAAGCAATAACCAATTAATAAACTTACTTAAAGAAGAAGTGATGAAGACAAGACTGTTGATGGTTGTGATTTCGCTGCTGACGGTGAGCACAGCTTTTGGTCAATCCAAATTCAATCTCTCGGGTATCGTGATGGAAAAAGGTTCCAACGAGCCCATTATGTCTGCCACCGTGCAGGTGTGCACCACGAAAGATACTACTCTCGTGAATGGTGCAGCAACCGATGTGAAGGGAGTTTTCAAAATCAATGGTGTGAAGAAGGACAAGTACTTGCTCAAGATTTCCTTTATTGGCTACCACAACCACGTGGTTGCCATCGACCTGACGAAGGAAAAGAAGAAGGATGTGGATTTGGGCTATTTCACACTGACCACTGATGCCATCATGCTGAAGGAGGCAGAGGTGACCGCCAATGCTGCGAAGGTGCAGGTGAAGGGCGACTCACTCATCTACAATGCTGATGCATACCGCATGCATGAAGGTAGTATGCTGGAGGACCTCGTGAAGAAGCTCCCAGGTGCTACGATTGAAGACGATGGTACTATCAAAATCAATGGTAAGGAAGTGAAGAAGGTGCTCGTGGATGGTAAGGAATTCTTTATCAACGACAAGAACATTGCTCTCAAGAATCTCCCAACCAATATCATCGACAGAATTAAGGCATACGACCGCAAGAGCGACTTGAGCCGTATCACAGGTATTGATGATGGCGAAGACGAGACTGTGCTCGACCTCACCGTGAAGAAAGGTATGAACAATGGTTGGTTCGGTCAGATCAATGGTGGTTTGGGAACAGAGCACCGCTACAATGCACGTGCCAATGTGAACCGCTTCAATGGTCCTAACCAGTACTCACTTGTTTCGAGTGCCAACAACGTCAGTGACCGTGGCTTCGGTGGCGGCGGTGGTCGTGGTTTTGGCGGTCGTGGCTTCGGTGGCGGCGGTGGACTCCAGGCAAGCAAGGAGCTCGGTTTCAATTTCGCTTCCGAACTGAGCGAGAAGCTCGAAGCCGGTGGTTACGTTTGGCATCGCTACAACGGCAGCGACTCTTGGAACCAATCAACCACTCAGAACTTCGTTATGCCTTCGGGCGCGTTCTCCAATAGTGTGAATCAGAGCTATTCCAGCAACTCCAGCTTGAGCAGTGGTTTCCGATTTGAATGGAAGCCAGACTCGATGTGGAACGTTATCTTCCGTCCAAACTTCAGCTACTCGCGCAACCGTAGCAGTCAATTTGGCGAATCTCGCACTTACGATGTAGATCCTAATAATTATTCCGATGCTACACTCCAGAAGGCAGAAAGAAACTTCATCAGCCATGTCTATGAAACAGGTGATGCTTATATCGACACGCTCATCTCGAAGATTGTGAATACCAACGACAGCCGTAGCCAGAACTATTCGAACAGTGTGGGTGGAAACGGTGAATTGCAAATCAATCGCAAACTGAATAACGAAGGACGCAACATCACACTGCGACTCACAGGTGGACTCACCAACACGGGGAGCAGGCAACTTTCGGCTGCCAATATCAGCTATCGTCAAGAAGGAAAATCTGGAGACATCAACAACCGCTACAACACCACCCCTGGCAGAACTCGCAACTATTCCGTACAGGCAACCTACAGTGAACCTATTGCTGACCGCACTTACCTCCAGTTCAGCTACCGCTTCTCTTATAGTTATAATAAGAGCGACCGTCAGGCATACGATTATTTGTCCGACATGGATAACTACAACGCCATTGTGGACGCCCTTCGTGCCAATCGTTTCGATGTGGCTGGAGCAGTGGATGAACTGCTTAGCAGAGGTCTCACCAGTAGTTATAGCGACCGTCTGAGTCAGTTCTCTGAATACAAGAACCTCGACCACACCATTTCGATTACTTTCCGTCGTGTTCGCGACAACTACAACTTCAACTTCGGCTTCGACTTCCTGCCACAGCATTCCGAAATGGACTATCACTACATGGGCAAGCAGTATAACGACATCACTCGCAATGTGTTCAACTTTGCACCAAATTTGAATCTTCGCTACAAATTCAACGAAATGAGCAACTTGCAGTTCCGTTATCGTGCCCGCACGTCACAGCCAAGCATGACTAGCCTCCTCGACATCGAAGACGACAATAACCCCCTCAACATCACCAAGGGTAACCCAGGACTGAAGCCTTCGTTCAACCAGAACTTCATGCTCTTCTACAACACATTCGAGATGGAGCATCAGCGCAGCATCTTCGCCAACCTGAACTTTTCGTTCACTCAGAACCAGATAGCTCAGCGCACGTATATCCTTGATTCAAGTATAGGTAAGCGAATGACCAAGTCGGAAAATATCAATGGTAACTGGAATGTGAATGGTGGATTCGGTTTCAATACCGCTCTCGATGCTAACAAGGCATGGACACTCAACTCGAATACCAATGTAGGTTATCAGAACAACGTGAGCTATCTCGACCCTGCACAGTACAAGGAAGAAAAGTCAACCACAAAGACTTTGAACTTGCGTGAGCGCTTGGAACTGGGCTATCGCAACGACTGGTTTGAAATTTCCCTCAATGGAAATGTCAATTTCAACCACTCCAACAACAATGTCATCACAAACAGTCTGAAGAACACCTTCGACTTTGCTTACGGTACAGAAATCAATATCAATGCTCCTTGGGGAACCATGCTCAACACGGACATCGCAATGAACTCACGTAGAGGTTATGCAAATTCCGAGATGAATACGAACGAGTTGATTTGGAATGCTCAGGTTTCTCAGTCCTTCCTCCGCGGCAGAGCACTCACCATAGCTCTCTCTTGGAACGACATCCTCGGTCAGCAGAGCAACATCAGTCGTTCTATCGACGCTATGCGAAGCAGTGATACTCGATACAATGCCATCTACTCATACGGATTGATTAGTGTCATCTACAAGCTCAACATCTTCGGTGGACGCAATGCCAATGGCACATCGAACGAGCGTAACATGTGGGGAATGCCTAATGGTGGTGGCAACCGTGGTGGCAATCGTGGTGGCAACCGTGGCGGCGGTGGTCGTCCAGCTGGTGGCTTCGGTGGCGGTGGCTTCGGCGGAGGTTTTGGCGGTGGCCGACCTTTCTAATCACCGAACTCAAACTTTTCTTTGAACCACAGAGGGAACAGACGAGCACAGACTTTTTTGCTGTGTCAATCTGTTCCCTCTGTGGTTTTTATATGCTCTTGAAAAATAAAACCTATTAATAGGACAATGTTGCACTTTTCGCTTGGCGGTTGAAACAAAATGACTAACTTTGCCTTAACTAAAAAATTATTCCTATGCAAATACCCATTGAATCACTGAACATGCTGTTGCTGAATGTAGGATTGGCTCATCACAATGCCGACTGGAATTGGCAACAAGTGTGCTCGCCTTTCACTCGCATCTACTATGTGAAAGAAGGTGGGGCACGGATTCATTTCGAAGATAAGTGCTATGAACTCACACCCGGCAATCTCTACATCATTCCTGCCTACACCCTGCATAGCTGCGAGTGTCATGGATTGTTCACACACTACTATTTGCATGTGTATGAAGGGTTCAAGACGGAGTCGAACATTTTTGATTACTATGACTTTCCTACGGAGGTGAAGAACTGCGAGGATTGTGAACGAATGTTTGAACTGATGTGCCAGGCTATTCCTGAAGCAAAATTGCCTGAAAGCAATCCTTTATCATACGATAATCAAGCGACTTTCTCTTCCTACGTGCATCGTTACCATGCGCTCCCCCTTTATCAGAAAATGGAACTGCGTGGCATCATTCTCTACCTCTTTTCTCGGTTTATGAAGAATGCCGTTCCAAAGATATGGACAACGGACAAGCGAATGGTGAAGGTGCTGTCGTACATCAATGATCATATTTGCATGGACATTGATTTGGAGGAACTGGCAGACATTGCTTTCGTCACGAAGACTTATCTCATCCGTCTCTTCAAGAAGCATTTCGGCATTTCACCTCTGCAATATATCAATCAGAAGAAGGTGGAAAGAGCACAGTTGCTGTTAATCACCGAGGATATGCTTGTGAAGGAAGTGGCAGCTGCCCTGGGCTTCCTCGATTACTCTTATTTCACTCGAATGTTCAAGAAATCCACAGGCAAAACGCCGCAGGAATATAGAGACACGTTTAAGTGAAAAGTGAAGAGTGAAAAGTGAAGAGTGAAAAGTGAAAGCCCCCTTCCAGCTCCCCCGAGGGGGAGAGAAAACCATCCGGATGGCATCGCTTCACGCTTCACACTTCACGCTTCACGAACTAACTTCGTTAAACGTTAAACGTTAAACTTTAAACGATAAACTTCAAATTCAATATATGCGTTACACAGAAATAGGAAAAACAGGTTTAAAGATTTCGAATCTGAGTTTTGGTGCCTCCTCACTTGGAAGCGTGTTTCACGAAACGAAAGAAACGGAAAGCATTCGAGCCGTGGAAGTGGCAATCGAAGGCGGTATCAATTTTATCGATGTGAGTCCTTACTATGGACACTACAAAGCTGAAACTGTGCTTGGCAAAGCGCTGAAGCACATCCCTCGTGACAAATATTTCTTGAGTACGAAGGTGGGACGCTATGGAAAGGATGGCGTGAATACTTGGGACTATTCTGCCAAGCGTGCTACGGAAAGCGTTTATGAAAGTATGGAACGCTTGGGCATCGACTATATCGACCTCATCAATGTTCACGACATTGAGTTCCAAGCTTCTCTGCCAGGCGGACTGCAGAAAGTGGTGGATGAAACGCTCCCTGCTTTGGTGGAACTCCGCCAGAAAGGTGTGGTGGGACATGTGGGTATCACCGATCTTCAGTTGGCAAACCTCAAGTGGGTGATTGACCATTCCGAAGCAGGCGTTGTGGAGAGTGTGCTCAACTTCTGCCATTTCTGCCTGAATGATGATGCACTGGCTGATGAACTCGACTATTTCGAACAGCATGGCGTGGGTGTCATCAATGCTTCGCCACTCAGTATGGGACTTCTCTCTCGTCGTGGTGTGCCTGACTGGCATCCTGCACCAAAACCTTTGGTAGAGGCATGTGCCAAGGCTGCTGCCTACTGTGAATCAAAGAACTATCCTATCGAACGTCTTGCCGTTCAATACAGCGTGAGCAATCCTCGTATTGCTGGCACTCTCTTCTCTTCTGCCAACCCCGAGAACGTTAAGCGCAACATCCAATGGGCAAACGAAGAACCTGATTGGGAATTGGTGAAGGAAGTGAAAGCAATCATTGGGGAACAGCAAAGAGTAACGTGGAAGAATTCGTAAAGCCTCACCCCCAACCCCTCTCCAATGGGGCGAGGGGAGTGAATACAAAAACGAATGAATATGAACGACGATTATAATAATATGGAGTCTCAGGTAATTTCTCCCTCCCTCACAGGGAGGGATGGGGGTGGGTCTTCCATTATAGATGCACATAGCCACCTCTGGCTCAAGCAAGATACAAAGGTGGATGGGAAAGTTATTCGTTCACTGAAGAATGGACGAAGCATTTTTATGGACGAAGAAGTGCAGATGTTGCCTCCTTTCATGATTGACAGCGTGAATTCGGCTGAGGTATTTCTCTCCAATATGAACTATGCACAAGTAGGTGCAGCTGTGGTGGTGCAGGAAGTGATTGATGGCAACCAAAATGCATATCTCAAGGAGGTGAAACAGCGCTATCCCGACCGTTTCTTCTGCATGGCGATGGCTTTCACGCTCGACGAAGCCAAACAAGCATTCGCGGATGGTTTCCGTGGCATTGCCATTCCAGGACATCGCGTGAAAGAGTCATTGCTCGGAATGATGGAACAGTTCAAGTTCATGGAAAGCAAGGGGATGATTCTGTCGATGTGCTTGGGAGACGATGAACGACAAATCGCTGAGATGGCAGAAGTGATTGAAGAATGTCCACAGTTGAAAGTAGCAATAGGACATTTCGGTATGCCTACCACAGCATCCTTTGAGAGTCAAGTACGTTTGGCTCTACATGGAGAAAACGTGATGATAGAGTCGGGGGGTATCACTTGGCTCTACAATTCAGAGTTTTATCCGTTCCCTTCAGCCATTCGCAGCATCCGTCGTGCAGCAGAACTCGTGGGTATGGATCGATTGATGTGGGGAAGTGATTATCCTCGCACCATCACAGCCATCACCTATCGTATGTCCTATGATTTTGTATCGAAGTCCTCAGAACTGACTGAAGATGAAAAATCCCTCTTCTTAGGACAGAACGCTCAGCGTTTCTATGGCTTCCAAAATCTTCCTGATTTACCTTATATTAAAAATATGTCGGAATAGGAAAGTGAAATAACGTTTAAAGTTTAAAGTTTAACGTTTAACGAAGTTTCAGGTTCAAAGAATCCATTAAATCCTTTAAATCCCTGATGCACTTTTTATTTTTCACTCTTAGAGAATCCTTTTTTAATCCTAAAAATCCCTGATAAAAAATATTCTTTGATGAAAGCAATACAGATTTCTGGACTTCAAAAGATGGAATTGATTGAAGTCGAAAAGCCACAATGTGGCGATGGTGAGATATTGATACGTTTGGAATATGTTGGCTTCTGCGGAAGCGACCTCAATACGTATCGCGGACGTAACACAATGGCAAAGATGCCCGTTATTCCTGGGCATGAAGTAGGTGGTGTGATTGAAACTGTGGGTAAGGATGTGCCCGTAGGACTGAAGCCTGGTATGGTTGTAACCTTGAATCCATACACGAATTGTGGCAAGTGTGCGTCGTGTCGTAATGGGCGTGTGAATGCTTGTAAGGATAATCAAACTCTCGGTGTGCAGCGCGATGGTGCCATGAAGGAATATATCGCTATGCCTTGGGAGAAGGTGATTCCAGCAGGTTTGCTTTCCACTCGCACTTGTGCGCTCATCGAACCAATGTCTGTGGGTTTCCATGCTGTGAGTCGTGCTCAAGTCACTGACATAGATGTCGTTCTCGTCATTGGTTGCGGAATGGTAGGCATGGGTGCTATCGTTCGTTCTTCTCTCCGTGGTGCCACCGTGGTGGCTGCTGACATCGACGACGAGAAATTGGCGATTGCCAAACAGATGGGTGCTTCTTATACCATCAACACGCTCACCGAGGATGTGCATCAGCGTTTGCTTGAAATCACCAGTGGCTTTGGTCCCGACGTGGTGATCGAAGCCGTGGGTAGTGTGCAAACCTATCAGATGGCAGTTGATGAAGTGAGTTTCACGGGTCGTGTCGTATGCATTGGTTATGCGAAGTCTGAGGTGTCGTTCCAAACCAAATATTTCGTTCAGAAGGAACTCGACATTCGTGGTTCTCGCAATGCCATGCCACAGGATTTCCGTGCTGTCATCCATTATTTGGAACGTGGCACTTGTCCTGTTGACCGTCTTATCTCTGCGGTAGTTCCACCTGAGGAAGCAGAATCCGCCATGCAACAATGGGATGCCAATCCAGGCAAGGTGTTTAGGATATTGGTGAAGATGTAAATGAGGCCCCCCACCAACTCCCCCGAGGGGGAGAGAAGAGAGTGAAAAATGAAAAGTGAAAAGTGAGAAGTGATGCCATTCGGAAGGCATTTTTCACTTTTCACTTTCCACTTTTCACTTTCTCCTCCCCTCGGGGAGGACAGGTGGGGGCTTCTCTTACATTACCTCATATCCACTTGAGGTTGTTACTTCTGGAATGATAGGAGCGGTGATGGTGATGACATATTCCACGTCGTCTGTCGCATCCGTATCGAACTCGCTTGCGTTGGCTGCGTAATAGATGGTATGCTTCTTGGTGTCGAAATAGACATCCGCATCTTCCAGGTCCTTACCGTAGGTGAAAGTCAACACACCATCTTTCACGCTGCACTCAATGAGGTTGGATAGTACCTCGTCGCCTGCTTCCACGCTGAAGCCGAATCTGTCGCCCACTACGAAATTCACGCGTGCTGGAACATCAATCTTTGTCTGCGTAAACGGAATTGTTTTCACTTCGTTCTTTGTCTCGTTGCACTGTGCATTTGCAGAAATTGCTATCAAAGCGGCACATGCCATTGTCATCATTTTTTTCATAATTCTATCCTTTCAGTTTAAGTTAAAAATTTTGTTCAGTTTTGGTTTAGGTTTTAGAGAGTGAAGAGATAAAAGTGAAGAGTTGAGATGTTGAGTGAATGGAGTTGGCTTTGTGTTATTTCGTCGCAACTCTGCATCTGAAACCAGTTTCATTGCTCTCGCTGCTCGAAAAATAATCACCTTCCTCTTTCTTCTTTTCTCTTTTCTTTTCTCACCGCTCTGTCTTTAAGACGCATCAATAAAAAGATGGTTTAATAAGGAAAGTGTAAAAAATGTGAAATCTTATTTTCCTACCAAGATTGCCCTGTTTCAGATTATTTCAACCCCATGTGATGGAGTACTTTGGGGGATAGTTTGCAGTGCATGAAGGAATAAAATGGAAAATCTTGTGGTGTTGCAGAATTTTTCAGAATATTTTGTGCGGTTTTGTTGGTGATTATTCATTTTATATTGTAACTTTGCCCTCCTAAATCATAGAGTGTTTCACAAAAGAGTTGTCGAAACAGATTTTTAATAGTAGATAAAATGAAATACGTAAGAGCATTTATATGGCCATTTATAGCCTTTCTCCTTTATTTGGTGATTCAAGTGATAGCCTCTTTGCCAATGGGAGTTGCAATCGGTCTCAATCCTAATACGGATCAATCGTTGTGGATGTCAATCACACTTCTTGTGTCGTCCATTATCACAGCTATCGTTCTGCTGGTGATTCCTCATTACGACCTTCGCCATTCGTTTAAGTCTGTAGGTTGTAAATACGAGGTAGCTGTGGTTGGTTTCATTGCTTTGCTTGTGGGATTGTTTAGCTTCGATATTTTGAGTGAACGCCTGAATTTGGAGAACCTGATGGAGGAATTGTTTATGGGCATGTCGAAGAATATGTTCGGAATGCTTGCCATCGGTCTGTTCGGACCTATATGTGAGGAAATTGTGTTCCGTGGTGGTATCATGCGTCCATTACTGAAGAAAGGTTTGAATCCTTGGATTGCCATCTTCGTTTCTTCCATCATTTTCGGCTTGGCTCATGGCAATCCTGCTCAAATTCCTTTTGCTGCATTGGTCGGTGTAATCTTTGGTGTGGTTTATTATCGCACAGGTAGTCTTGTTCTCACTACTCTCTGCCACATATTGAACAATTCTTTTTCGGTGTTGCTGATGAACGTCTATGGAGACAAGGCGAACGACGTGACATTTGATTCGATGCTGGGACACAACGTGGCAACGATTCTCATGGTGGCATGTATTGCGATTTGTGCGGGTTTGCTCTATTGGTTCTGGAAGAAAACGGAGCAAACTTTTGTGGATATTTCCAAGGCTGAGAATAATGTTATTTCTTACGATTTAGGCACAGTTGAAGAGGAAAATTAAAGCCCCCCTTCGTCTCCCCCGAGGGGGAGAGAAGCCATCCGGACGGATGCTAAAGCCAAAGCCAGAATTTTCATTTTAGTATTTTTGTAGCATAAAATGCGAGTTTCCAAGCTCCTCGGAATCCACGGGAAACATATTGCTTGATCAATCTGCCAAAGAGGTTTTTCTCTTGTGGAAATAATTGGTTAATCTGCTGTTCACATTGTTGGGCAGCAGATTTGTTTTTTTCTTGTAGCAGTTGACCTGCGAGGATGCAGTGGCGATAGTAGAGTGCTTGGAGGTCGGCAGGAGCCGAAAGTTCTTGATGCACATGTCGGAGCACATGAAGCTGACGTTCGAATCGAGATGACGCATCTGCTCCTGTGATGCTGTCGGGATGCACATGAATCTGATGAAAAGGACGCTTTGTAAACCATTGCATACGAGGGTGATGGAGTAGGGCACGCAGTCCGAGTTCCCAATCGTCCCACACACGAAGTGCTGCCCATCCACCGATTTCTCGTAGAAAATCTGTACGGAAAATCATAGACACCGTATTCAGATGGGAAATGAGGATTTGTGCCTTCACGTCCGATGTTTCTCGGTATTGGCGCAGCATCGTTTTACCACCTACATTCTGTCTGGTGGTGATGGCAAGCAAATCGAGTTGCTCGTTTTCTGCCTTTTTCAGTTCGGGATTGAGATATGTGAAGAAATCGGAATCAAATTCATCGTCTGAATCAAAGAAATAGATATAAGGTGTTGTGCAAAGTGCAAGACCTTTGTTGCGAGCCGCGTATGCTCCTGGAGTGGATTCTGAAGTGATGGTGATTTTGAAATCATCCTCACGATTCAATTCAGCAAATCTTTCACAGATTTCCACGGACTTGTCGGTTGATTGATTGTCAACCAATATCAGATGCAATGGAGGACGATTGTTTGTATCGGCAATGCTTTGCAAGGTGAGAGGAAGGAAAGATTCACGATTATGGAAAGGGACAACGATTGTAATGGGTTCTCCCCCTAACGCTGTGGGTTCGATGTTAAGGTAATAACCTAATTTATATAAGGAGAAGATAAACAAAGAGGGATTATTGCCGAGGAGGTTCTTGCGGAGAAGGGGGGAGAAGAGACGGAAACTGTCCTTGAAAATGGCGGCAAGGTGGAATTGCTGGAGACGGTGTGCGGCGTTTTCCACATGGCTCAGTCCTTGCATTTTTCCTTGAAGGCTGACTAAAGTGTGAAGCGCTATTTCTGTTTTTTTCAGATAGATGTCGTTAGGTTCCAAACCGACGTGGACAAGCGGATTGTCAATGTGTGAGATACTGACATGTCGTTTTTTCAGTTCGACGCCAAAAAGGGCATCCTCATAACCATATTCCTTACAGTCCTTATCGAACTGAATTTTCAGGAAAGTGCTGCGTCGCATGAAGATGTTGAAAGTGGTGAGATGCTGGTAGGGAGTCTTGCTACGGAAGGTGGCAGAGCGCTTCTGGTCGGCACGTCGTTCATATTTGTAGCGAAGACTTGCCTCGGGCATCGGATTGGTGGTAGGATGGTAGAGTCCGCCGCATACCACTTCACTATGTTCTCCTGCCGTCAGATAGAGTAGGAGTGAGAATTGGCTACGCCGAGCTAAAGGTTCAGGTGTTACTTGTGCATCGCTATCAATAAAAAGAATCCATTCGCCTCGACTTTCTCGAGCCAATTGATTGCGATTCTCAGCGCGTCCCAAATTATGCTCGTTGTGCAGTACCCTCACGTTTGGCAATTGTTCCAAGGCATCGTTCTGCTGAATGCAATCGGCTTTTGTGGAAGCGTCGTCGCCAATGATGATTTCAACTTCAATCTGTTCCTTTTGACTCAGAGCGATTAAATCGTGAACCAAAGAACAAACGTTATAATTGTAAGTGGGGATGAGTATGGAAAGAATGGGCATGCTTCCTTGCCCCTCCTTCTCAGAGAGGAGAGGAGTTACTTTACTCGTTGTATGTTCTAATTGTTCACTTTTCACTTTTCAAGGCACTTTGTGTGAGTTTCAAGTTTCAGGTTTCAAGTTTGGCTATGCCGAACTAAAGGTTCAAGAATCCTTGTAAATCCTTTAAATCCCTGATTCTTTTCACTTTTTATTAAATCCCTGATTCGTTTTTAATTTCTGAAGGAAGCGAATTCCTTCCCATTGGTTCAGAAGTAGAGGGAAAGGGTTGGCTTTGTGATAGACGAGATAGTGCAATGCCTCCTTGGTGCATCGATACAAGGCATTGGTAGTTCCGTAGCAATAGGCAAAGGTAGCACCTTTGGAGCGTTGTACTTTGGGGGATGAGAGAAACTGCTCACCTGTGGTGTGAGGGTCTGTCTGTCCAATGACAAAGGGCAGGCAGGCAATTTGTAATCCTTCATCGAGAGCATCTTTCAGAAACACATCTTCCTCACCAGAAGATAAAAATTCCGAACCTAAGCCGAAGTGCTCATTGAATCGTAATCCTTTCTCCACTACAGAACGCCGCATGGTCATTTCCCATGATGCAACGTAGTAGCCTTGCTTGACAGCCTCTTTGTAGGAAGTTTGTTGGGAAGGGTATTTTTTGAAGAAATGCCCTTGCTCGTCAGTCATTTGGAAAAGACCGATGTCGAGCTTTGGTTGCTGTTCGTAGGTGGTAATGATGTTTTCGACGCCTTCTTTTGTGAGTTGTTCGTCATCGTCGGCAATGAGCAATATGTCTGCTTGGGCTTTATGGAAAGCATGGTTTCGATTTCGTGACAATCCTCTTCCTTCCAAATAGCAAAGTTCCACGTCGGGACGCGTTTTTAGCACCTCAGGAACGTTGAGAAGGAAACGCTCGTCGGTGTATTGCATCGAAACGACATAGCGAACTGTGTCCAACGGTTCGAGTAGAACCTTTGGCACACGAGTGATGCCTGCATCAATGGTGCAGATGAGAATGTCCAATTTTTGCCCCTTCTGATACATGTAGTTGCTCCATTGAATGATTCTATTGTAAAAATAACGAAAAAAGAGTCCCGTTTAGTGCAAGCAAAGTTTTTTTTTATGAAAAAAAATAGTAGTGTGAGAAAAATTTACTAAATTTGGGGTCGATTCGAATCAATATGATTTAAAAAAACGTGCACTTAAGCTATTTATATGTCATTATCAATACTAATACCTGCCTATAATTACGATTGCACTCAACTTGTTCGTGCTTTGTATGAACAAGCTATTAATCTTACGATTGATTTTGAGATTATCGTCGCCGATGATGCTTCTACGAATGCAGCTACCGAGCGCCAGAATGCAGAAATCGGAAAGATGCCTCATTGTCAGTATGTTAGATTGAAAGAGAATCGTGGACGTGCGGCTATTCGCAATTTCTTGGCAGAGAAAGCCAAATACGATAACTTGATGTTTATGGACTGTGATGGAAAGGTGGTTTATCTTCATTTCCTTTCAGCCTACATGAAAGCCATTGAGAACCACGACGTGGTGTGTGGTGGAATGATGCACCCGTTGGATATGGCTCTCAAGAACAATAATTTGCGTTATCAGTATGAGGTGAGGTCGGAAAAGATGCTGAAGGCCGACAGACTCAATGCAGACCCAAAGGCTCGCTTCATTTCTTTTTGCTTTGTTATTAAGAAGAAGGTGTTCGACGATGTGAAATTCGACGAATCCTTCACCGATTATGGTTATGAGGACGTGCTCTTTGGCATGCAAATCAAGCAAAAAGGTTACAAAATCTTCTTCATCGACAATCCTTTGCAGAATGAGGACATAGAGTCGAATCCTGTGTTCGTAGAGAAGACCGAGGAGGCGCTTCGAACCTTGAAGAAGCATGAGGCGTTGTTTGGCGACAATGTACGCTTGCTTCGCACAGTACATCGTTTGAAAAAAACGGGTACAAGTGGCATCGTAAATGTGTTCGGCAAGATGTTGCGTGGTTCTATCCGCAACAATCTCTGTGGCAAGTCGCCAAGTGTTGGCCTATTCAATTGGTATAAACTTTTCTATTACTTGAGCTTGTAGAAAAAGCCTCAAGAAAGAAGAATCAATGGAATGTAGTTTACTTCTATCGCTCGGAAAATGTTGATGGTTAGTAATCTACATTCTTTTTTCGTTTATACTCACTTGTCAAATGGAAAAATATGTGTAACTTTGCACCGTTTTTCGAAAAATAGCATGTATGGATGTTTTTCATACAGGTAAAAGGATTTGCAAATTTAGAATATGACAGCAAAAGTAATACGTGAGTCTTTCAAAAAATTCTTTGAAAGCAAAGGACATGCCATTGTGCCAAGTGCGCCAATGGTTATCAAGGATGACCCTACATTGATGTTCACCAATGCAGGTATGAACCAGTGGAAGGACATTATTTTAGGTACAACAGACCCAGAGCCTCGTCGCCGTGCTGACTCTCAGAAGTGTCTGCGTGTAAGCGGTAAACACAACGACTTGGAAGAAGTCGGTCACGACACTTACCACCACACCATGTTTGAGATGCTCGGCAACTGGTCGTTTGGTGACTATTTCAAGGAGGGTGCCATCGATATGGCTTGGGAATATCTCGTGGATGTGCTCAAACTCGATCCAAATGACCTTTATGTGACGGTGTTTGAGGGTTCTCCTGAAGAAAATATCGAGCGCGACAACGAAGCGGCTCAGTTCTGGTTGAAGCACGTGCCTGCCGACCACATTATCAATGGTAACAAGCACGACAATTTCTGGGAAATGGGAGATACAGGTCCTTGTGGCCCTTGTTCGGAAATCCACCTTGACTCCCGTACGCCTGAGGAAAAGGCAAAGGTGCCTGGACGTGAACTTGTGAATAAGGATGACCCACAGGTAATAGAAATCTGGAACCTCGTCTTCATGCAGTTCAATCGCAAGGCAGATGGTAGTTTGGAAAAGCTTTCTATGAATGTGATTGACACAGGTATGGGTTTCGAACGTTTGGTTCGTGCCCTGCAAGGCAAGCATTCCAATTATGACACAGACGTGTTCCAACCTATCATCAAGGTGCTCAGCGATATGTGTGGCATCAAATATGGTGCTGAGGAAAAGACGGATGTTGCCATGCGAGTGGTAGCAGACCACTTGCGTGCCATTGCTTTCTCTATAGCTGATGGTCAGTTGCCAAGCAATGCCAAGGCTGGATATGTGATTCGTCGAATCCTTCGTCGTGCTGTTCGCTATGGCTACACGTTCCTTGGACAAAAGCAAGCATTCATCTACAAACTTGTGCCTACGCTCATCAACGAGATGGGAGATGCCTTCCCTGAACTTCCTGCACAGAAAGACCTCATCATGAAGGTGATGAAGGAAGAAGAGGATTCATTCCTTCGCACACTCGAAAACGGTATCAAGTTGCTCAGTGGCGTGATGGAAGAGACCCAAGCAGCTGGTAAGACAGAAATCGCTGGCGACAAGGCTTTCACACTCTTCGATACATTCGGATTCCCTCTCGACCTCACAGAACTGATCTGTCGTGAGAAAGGCATGACAGTCGATGAGGCAGGTTTCAATGCCGAAATGAAGAAGCAGAAGGACCGTGCCCGCAATGCTGCACAGGTGGAGACTGGCGACTGGGTGGTTCTTGCTGAAGGTGAGAGCCAGTTCGTAGGCTATGACTATACAGAATATACTTGCCACATCCTGAAATACCGTGAGGTGAAGGCAAAGAAGAGCACTGCTTACGAAGTGGTTCTCGACACGACTCCTTTCTATGCAGAAATGGGTGGTGAAGTGGGTGACCAAGGTGTGCTCGTCAATGAAAACGAAACGATTAATGTGCTCGATGTGAAGAAAGAGAACAACCTCAGTATCCACATTGTTGATAAGTTGCCACAGCAGCCTGAAGCAGAATTCATGGCATGCGTGGATATAGACAAGCGTCGTGCTACGGAGGCAAACCACTCTTGTACTCACTTGCTTGATGAGGCACTCCGTCAGGTATTGGGAACTCATGTGGAGCAGAAGGGTTCGCTTGTTACTCCAGACTATCTGCGCTTCGACTTCTCACACTTTGAGAAGGTCACTCCAGAGCAGATTCGTGAAGTGGAGCATTTGGTCAACGAGAAGATACGTCAGAATATTCCTCTCACAGAATATCGTGATTATCCAATAGAGGAAGCCAAGAAATTAGGTGCTATTGCACTCTTCGGTGAGAAGTATGGCGACCGCGTGCGTGTTGTTCAGTTTGGCACATCGGTTGAGTTCTGTGGTGGATGCCACGTGAAGTCAACAGGACAGATTGGTATGGTTCGCATCACTTCCGAGAGTTCTATCGCTGCAGGTGTGCGTCGTATTGAGGCAATCACAGGTAAGGCAGTGGAGGATATGCTCGACAAATTCCAAGATACTTTGTTCCAGGTTCGTGCTTTCTTCAACAATGCTCCCGACCTTGTTGGTGCTATTCAGAAATCCATTGAGGAGAATGCGGAATTGAAGAAGAGCGTGGACGAATTCAAGGCAAAGGCTGCTCAGGAAGTGAAAAAGGAACTCATCAACAAAGCAGAGGAAGTGAATGGAGTGAAGGTGATTTCGGGTGTGATTCCAGCAGATGCTCAGGCAGCCAAAGATATCGCTTTCCAACTTCGTGCTCAGTTCCCAGAGCGTTTGTTGGTGGTGTTGGGTTCAGCAGGTGGAGCAAAACCAAATCTCACAGTCGCTTTCACTGATGACTTGGTGAAGGAAGGCAAGCACGCAGGCAAGATTATTCGTGACGCAGCAAAACTCATCCAAGGCGGTGGTGGTGGACAACCTCATTTCGCTACGGCAGGAGGTAAGAATCTTGACGGATTGAAGGACGCTGTCAACAAGGTAATTGAATTGGCAGAACTTTGATGAAGAGTGAAAAATGAAAGTCTCACTTCATTCTCCTCCCCTCGGGGAGGACGGGTGGGGGCTTTAATTACTAAAAGAAGCGGATTTGGACGATTCCAAATCCGCTTCATTCAATTAGGTATGTTATAGTAGTTAGATATGTTATGGTGCTGCATCAAGCCTCCTGCATCTTCTTGAACTTTGCCCAGTAATGCCCTCTCTTGTATTTTTGCATGGAACCTTGAGGGACAGAGAGCTTGATGTTGTCATAGTCATCATTGAAGAATGTGTCGAAACTGAGCTTTGGCGGTTCTTTAGCCAAACTTATGATTTTGCTCAAACCATAGATGTCCTCAAAAGCCTCTCCTTCAATATCTTTCAATGTGGAAGGAAATTTGATGGATTTCAGTGATTCACATAAGCGGAAGGAACGAGCGCCAAGACGTTCCACACCTTCAGGGATTTCTATCGTGCGAAGATTCTTACAACGTTCGAAAGCATGTGGTTGAATCACTTTGATGGATTTTGGCAATTTCACCTTCTTGAGCGCATAGCATTTACGAAAGATACGTTCAGGTAACTCATCGTCAGCTTCCACATAATAGCTCGAAACATGCATCTGAACATAAGAATCACCACCTTTCACAATTCTGACATCCGTCATGTCTAACTCATGGAGAGTGCCATTCGTATGAACTCCTAAATAGTTGTAACCTGCCATGTCGCGGAGCAAGCGTAAATCAGTACCATTGATTTCTCCGCTGAGCGTCAGTGATGAAATTTTGTATTTATCATCATTGCTTATAAAGTTGGGGAGCGTTCCAGCTTCTTTTAAGTGAATGTTTTTGGACTTGCCTGGAGTAATATTTTGAAAAATGTTTGATAAAAAATCCATAGAAAATAGGCACGATTTTATTTTGGTCTGCAAATATAAGAACTTTTTTTGTTTTGATTTCTCTTTTTGTGTGGTTATTTCATTCTTACTTGTACATTTTTGTTGTCAAAGTATAAAAAATGTATTTTATCGTAGCAAAACATGTGGATTCGAGTGGAATGACAACCCCCTTTCATAAAGGTAAAAATGAGGGCTACTCGTCTTCTTCAGCATCTAATGTTTGGTTGGTACGCCAATTTACGAAATGGACGGTGTGAGTGGCTCGAGTAATGGCCGTATAGAGCCAACGGAAATAATCAGGACCTAACATTTCCTCGGTCATATAGCCTTGGTCAATGAAAATCTGACTCCATTGACCACCTTGCGCTTTGTGGCAGGTGACGGCATAGGCATACTTCACTTGAAGCGCATTGAAATAAGGGTCTTCTTTCATCTTCTTCATGCGTTCGCTCTTGGTGGATATGTCGGCATAGTCTTCGAGAACGCGAGTAAAGAGGCTGTCCTGTTGCTCCCGTGTGAGAGCTGGAGCCTCAGAATGCAGGGTGTCGAGCAGGACGGTGGCATCCACCAAAAGGTCGTCGTAGTCGGGAAACGCCAATTCGCAATCGGCGAAGTGGAATCCATACATGTCGCGGAAGTTTCTCACTCGCTTAACGACTGCCACATCCCCGTTGGCAATGAAATTGCCATCCTTGCTGTCGAGCCAATGATAGTTGTTTTTTGCCACCATCAGCAAGTCGCCTGATGATATTTCTTCTTCTCGTCCGAGAATCTGATTGCGGATGCCGTTGTTATATACGATGGCTCGTTTGTTACTACGAGTCACAACCATCGTGTCGTCGAGTCCAAAACGGGCATAGCATGTGCTAATCGTGTCGATGAGTTCATCTCCAGGAATGTTCTTCACGTCGGCAAAACCCTTGAATTTGATTTTAGGCAAAACAAACACGTTTTCCGTATCAATCATCTCACGCAGACGGGTGGCGTTCCAAAGGATGCCCGAGGTGTTTTTCTGACGGACAACTTGGGTGAGCGTCTCGCAGCGAGTCGTCATGCCATAGCCTCGCAAAACGCTGGGTTGGAGTGCAGGACTTTCTCCATCGCCCACAGGAGGCAACTGTGCCGTATCGCCTACGAGAAGAAGTTGGCAACCTTGGTCGCCTGCATACACAAATTGAATCAAGTCGTCGAGTAGGGAAGAGCGCAGGAAAGCGGAATCTGCCGTGTCGCTAATCATGGATGCCTCGTCCACGATGAACAGCACATCGCGGAGCATATTGAAGTTGAGCGAAAAGATGGAATCCTGGTCGATGGACTTCTGCCGATAGATTCTTTTATGGATGGTGAAGGCTGGGTGGTTGGCATACAAGGAAAATACTTTTGCAGCTCGACCTGTGGGTGCCATCAGCACGCAAGGGCGTTTCAGTTGCTCCAGTGTATGCACCAAAGCACCCACAAGGGACGTCTTTCCAGTTCCTGCATATCCACGCAAAAGGAAAACTTCACGAGCGTTCGGAGAGAAGATAAACTCGGCGAGTGAGTCTAACACTTTTGCTTGGTCTTGTGTTGGTGAATGACCAAAATTCGACAATATTTGCTCTTTTAGGTAGTCTTTAATCATCTTTTTGCAAAAAAAACGCGATTGTAAGTACGGCTTTTCAAACCTTTTTATTATTTTTGCAACCGAATATTGTTTCATCACGTGAATCTAACCTTAAAGAAAGAGACATCGAGAACAATATTTTTTCAATTTCATCTGCGAAATTACAAAATAAAAATAAAAAATACACAATGAAAAGACCAATTGTTAACGCTATTCTGTTAATTCTGACTCTTGGATTGGCATGGGCTTGCTACCAGAGTATTCACAGTGACATTGCTTTCGACGAAATCAAGGCACAGAGAGAACAACTTGTAAAGAACCGCCTTTGGGAGATTCGTAGTGCTGAAGAGCAGTTCAAAATGGTAAACGGACACTTCTGCGGTACCATTGACTCACTCATCGACTGGGTAAAGAACGAAAGAGCTATCGACCACATCGTGAAGGAAGGTGAACTTTCGGATGATCAGCTCGAATCGGGTATGACTGAAGTGCAGGCTGTACGTCAGGGACTCATCAAGCGTGATACTGTTTGGGTATCTGCTGCTGAGCGTCTCGGCATCGCTAATCCTGACTCTATGAAGTATGTTCCAATCGGCCGCGAAGGTGCTCTCATCCAGCTCCGCAAGAAGGATGCTTTCAACCTCAGAGCAAACGAATGGGAAAATCTTGTTGAATTCCGTGCTTCTCTCGACGACTATATGTATGGCGTTGATGACAAGCGTGTGAAGAACCTCAAGGCTGACCTCAAGAAGCTGAGCAAGAACAAGGCTGACCTCTTCGAAGACAACGCTGACGACGAAAAGGGCGAATGGTACGGTCTTCGCGTGGGTGACCTTCAGGATGCCGGCAACAAGATGGCTGGTAACTGGGAGTAAATCAAGAATTTAAAGGTATCAGGGATTTTAAGGATTTAAAAGGATTATTGAACCTTGAAACCTGAAACGGCGCTTGCGCCCTGAACCTTCAGCTCGGCGTAGCCAAACTTGAATCCTCAAACCAGCACGAAGTGCATTGAAACTCCGAAACTAAAAGAACTTAAATGGTAGATAACCCAACGACAAATAATAAGAGTTTGTCCATCCGTATTAGTTCGGATGGACTTTCTTTTTGTGTATATGCACCAGCGGAAGTGCAACCTTACACCTATAAAGTATATAAGGTACGTCCTGTTATCTCTTTAGCGGCAAACGTGAAGGATGCTTTGTTGACCGAACCCATGCTGAAGGAACACTATCAGCGTGTGAACGTCCTGATTAGTACCCCTGATTTCACGACGCTGCCTGCAGAGGACTTCGACCGTGAGACCATTGATGACGTGTTTCATTTCGTGTTCCCAACTTCTGTGCAGACGCGTGTGTCCTATAATGTGTTGCGTCGTTCAGGAATTGCCATCATCTTTGGACTCGACCGCAATGTCTATCAGTTGCTGCTCGATGATTTCCCTCGTGCTCGATTCTATGCTTCTGCTTCCACCTTGGTGGAATTCTTTAGTGAGAAGAGTTTGATTGGCTCCGGAAAGCGTATGTTTGTTTATCTGCACGACCATGAGATGAACCTCTATTGCTTCGACCAAGGCAAGATGCTTTTCATCAATTCTTTCCAAGTGCAAGGAATTGGCGATTGCCAGTATTTCATCATGAATGTCTGGAAGAAATTGGGTTGGGATCAAGTGGATGATTCCATTTGTGTGGTGGATGACAATGACTGGAGTCGTCCTCTCGTGGAGAAAATCCGCTATTTCATTAAGAGTGCAACGCTGATTGACCGTACAGAAGATTTCCGAGACACAATAACGCGAGGTAATCGTCTCATTCCTTACGACCTGCAAACACTCTTAGTTTGCGGATTCTAAGCCCCCTCTAACTCCCCCAAAGGGGGAGAGAGTAGTGAGGAACCTTTAGCTCGGCGTAGCCAATTAGTAGTGGGTAGTGAGGAATGAATGCCATCCGGATGGAATAACTACTCACTCCTCACTGCTCATTACTCACTAAAATTATTTTTTATGCGTATCATTGGCGGAAAATACAAGCATAAGCGTTTTGATGTGCCTCATACCTTCAAGGCACGTCCTACGACGGACTTTGCCAAGGAAGGACTGTTCAACATCCTTACCAACGTCTATGTGGATTTTAGCGAGGAACCTACGGCGCTCGATTTGTTTGGAGGCACGGGTTCCATCGGCTTGGAGTTCCTTTCGCGTGGCTGTCGGAAGGTGGTCAGCGTGGAGAAGGACTTCAAGCACTATCAGTTCTTGATGAAGGTGGCACGCGAATTGGGCGACAAGAATTGGATTCCCATCCATGCCGACGTCTTCAAGTTCATCCAAAGAACCTCCGAAAAGTACGACATCATCTTTGCTGACCCACCATACGCCCTCGACAATCTGGCTGACATCCCCCGTTTGGTGTTCGAAGCCGACATTCTTGCCCCTGATGGCATCTTGATTTTAGAGCATGGCAAGGACTACAGTTTCACCGATGCCCCTCATTTCATGGACCACCGCTCGTATGGTTCCGTCAATTTCAGCTTCTTTTCATTGAAAAAGCAATAGAAGCACATCATCCATTTAATCATCACGACCATTGGCTACGCCTAAAGGTTCACGTCAAGACAAAACATGAACCTTTAGGCGTAGCCAATAGTCGTGTTTGTTTTCGTACATGACATCCATCTTAGATGCAAGATATTCGCGAGTTCGGACTCAATAAATTTCTCAACTTCGCATGTATATTCGTCTTGGAAAATAACGACTTGAAGGGCTTCGAATGTACTGGCACTCTTCTTTGATTTTTCAAACTTTATCCTTTGCTTTTACTGGCGTTTTCCTTTGATTCAACTGAAATGTCGAGCCCTCAACGTTTACACGCCGAGCCTTCGGCGTTGCGATAACGAAGGCTCGTTATCGAAATGACGAGCCTTCGGCAACTAGTTGAATTCAAAGGAGAGGTTCAGTCAGTCCACAAATCTGCTTCTGATAATACTCGAAAGCGCTTCAGTAAATCCACATATGTGCTACAGACAATCCTCGAAAGTACTGCATCAAAAGCATTCCTTTGTTCCTCTGCTCCCATTCCGTATAGCTTGCGAAAGAACCTTAAACACTCCGCTCACTCTGAAATAATTTGTGAAAAGAGGAGTTTCTTAATCAGTAACAAAACTAAAACAATATACATACCATTTCTGGTTCGTAACCTTCTCCCACTTAGATTTTGTTCTTTTCAATCCCTTTGTATATGTTTTTATGCGTTTCTTTTTTGATGCTGTATAGGAACTCAATGGCAAAGTAGTACCTCTTACTTCTTTAATTTTTAAATTGGAGTTGAATAAAATAAAGAAATAAACTCTATAGCTATAATCGTCATTATAATTGGATTTATACCAATTCTTTTTTAGATACTCCTTGAGATAATCGTCTCCATCCTTAAAACAAACTTGATTCAATTTTACTTCAAGTTGTTTTCCTTCTTTTGTATGATAGAATATGATGGAATCGTTCATTGATGTATATATAGGCCCATACTCATCGTATATAATCTTGTTGTTTTGACTATATACGCTTAATGAGCACAATAAAACCAAAGAAAATGCTCCTACTATTCTTTTCATAATTCTTTCTATTGAGCTGATGTGAAACTTTTTTTCTTTTTTGCTGTGTTAATTTCCAGCGTTAATGAATAAAACCTTCTTTTTTTTAGAGAATCCGAAAAAAGGACCTGTGGGAGATTTCTAAAAGCAATCTCTCTTATTATATTTTTCTCCTTTTCCGTCAAATGATTGTAGATACACCCTAATTCATAAACATTGATGTGTTCTACTTTCTCAATTCTCCCTTGCTTGTCAATTGCTACCTGTAGGAACACGGTTTTCCAAAAAGGTCTTTGAATCGCTGATTCAGATAAGGATTGAATCTTCTCTACATTATTTTTCAGCTTATCATTTTCATTGAAGGAATAAAAAGGACTATTGGTCTCACGAAGCAAGGATGTCAGTCCAAATCTTTTGAGGAACACCTCCTGTTCAAATTCCCAAATCTGTGCGTATTGCTCAACGAACATTGAATGATGATTCGTGTCGTATGATAGTTCCATACAGATAGAAGGGCATTCGATAATGGCTTCAGTATGATACGACTTCTTTTGACAATCTATGCAATGTTTCAGTTCAACATTCTTGCTCGATGCAATCCATTCATCCAAATAATCACCTTCCAACAAACATGGCAGCTGGTCTTTATAGAATAGCAAAGGAACGTTATGAAAGTCGTTTCTTTCATAATGCCAGAAATTCACAATAATATTGATTTTACCATCATTCTCTTTTTTGCAAGAGAATATGAGTAAAGGCATATAATAGGAAAACTCCTCAGGATTCTTTTTTGCCCATTTCTTCAAGAATTTGTAGCTTGGCAGACGAGTACGAAGGCAATCGTCAATGAGACAATCAAAATCAGAAGTTAACTTTACGCATTTCATCGATTTGCCCATACATTGATACCCTTCATGATGATGAACAAGGTTATTCATTACGGAATCTTGTCCATAGGAGATGTAAAAGACAAAGAATGCTGGAATGATGAAAAGAAGTCTGATGTTAATTTTCATTGTTTCAAGTTTTTGATTACAAAGTTATGGGAATTAGATGATAACAGCAAACAATGTGAAAAGTTATTTCTTGTCAGGCATCTTGTCGTAGAGGGCTTTCCACCATGTGTCGTCGCCTTTCAGCCATTTGGCAAACCAGGCAAAGATGGTGTTTTGCCATTGCTTGCGCTTTTGGTAGTCGAGGATGTGGTGGTTCTGTCCATCCACTAAAACCATTGCCGTTTCTCTGCCGAGGAGCTTGAGGGCAGTGAACATCTGGATACTTTCGCCAACAGGTACATTGGTGTCAACCGTACCATGAAGGAAAAGAAGAGGGGTGTGAATCTTGTCGACATTGAAGAGCGGACTTTGGTCCACATAGAGATGCTTGTCCGTCCAAGGATAGGAATTTGCCATCGACACTTCGCTGTAGCTGTAGCCCCAGTAACCTTCGCCCCAGTAGCTGGTGTGGTCGCTGATACCTGCATGAGAAATGGCTGCTGCGAAGATGTCTGTCACCGTTTGCAGATACTGAGTCATGAAACCTCCATAGCTGGCACCAATACAACCAATCTTAGTGGCATCCACCCATGCGTGCTCCTTGCAGAACGTCTTGGTGGCACCGATGATGTCCTGAGCTACGCCTTCGCCTGCAGTGTTTACGTGGCGGGAAGAGAATTCCTGTCCGAATCCTGTTGCTCCACTTGGATTCACAACCAGCACCACATAGCCCTGAGCTGCGTAGGCATGCTGAGGATAGCGACTTTCGAAATTGCGACTTGTTGGTGAGCAACCGCCATAGTAGTTCACAATCATTGGATAGCGCTTCGAAGCGTCGAAATGAGGAGGCAGATAGTAACGGCAACAAATCGTGTCGCCACGGTCGTTCAGGTAGTTCCATGCCTGGCATTCACCGAGTTCAATACCCTTCAAGATGTCCTTGCTGAGGTCTTCGAAAAGTGAGGATTTCAGCGATTTCGTATTGAACGTGTAGATGCGGTCGGAATTCGAAGCACTTTGTCCTTTCAGAATCAACATAGGTGCAGCATCAGCCACGTCGAAATTGGTGACTAACTCTTCTGCTGATTGAAGGCGTTGAATCTTTCCTGTCCGAGGATTCATGCGGAAAAGGTTCATGCAGTCCTTATCCTCTGCGTTGAAATAGATTTGATTGTCGGAAGCCGACCAAGTCATACGGCTCACATTTGGATTGAAATTTCGTGTCATAGCCTTGATGTGCTTGGTGCTCACATCCATCAAGTAGAGTTGTTGGTCAACCATACTTGGCACTCTTCCTTCGGGCACTACATTTCCGATGCCGCCGAAAGCTTCAGGAGAACCTTGCAGCAGCACTTGCGTTCCGTTTGGAGAGAAGAGTGCAGACCCCATGAATCCGTCTTTCACCACCAGAGTATCTATGCTGAAATCCTCGGCGTTGATGCGATAGAGCGAACTCACTGTAGTTGGACGCTGGGTGAGTCGGCTTTCCGATTTCATCACGAGCAGATATTTTCCATCTCTTGAGATGTCTGACAAATACACGTTGTGATAGCCGTATGTGATAGGTTGACTCAGTCCATTCTTCAAATCAAATTTCACCAATTGATTCCGATTTCTCCATCCTGGTTGACGGTCGTCGGGCTCCACCACTTCGAAGATTTCCTTCTTCTCCTTGGGACCTTCCTGCTCTTTCGAAATGATGAGATAATCCTCGGTAGGAGCTATTGTGAAACTACCGGAAGGCAAGGATTCACAAAGTACGCTTTCTTCCTTCGTTGAAGGATTCACAACGACGAATTCCCGCTTATCTCCTCTTATATAATAATAGCGATTGCTACGAGGCATCCAGCGGATTCCACTTCGCGTATCTACAACTTGTTTGGTTTCCAAGTTCCATAGTTTGGTGCGGCTCACACTTTGTCCACCTTGTTGCGTGTTGTTGTAGTTCACGATGGCGTACTTGCCATTGGGTGATATGCTCACATTGGAACACTTCCATCCATGCAGCACATTGTCCAACGAGTAAAGTCGTCCTCCCTCTTTTGTCAACACTTCGACAATGCCTTCTTTAGGCGATTCCACAGACACTTTCAGCGAGTCTTTGCTGTCCTTCTTGGATAAGTATTTGATGATGACTTGGTGTGAGTTTGGTTCCAGCACAACTTCAGGACTCATTTGCTTCACACCATCCACGTATAGCTGATGTTTCCCAATCCCCTTGACAGAGATGTTAGCCGTCGTGTAGGATGTGTTTTGCAAGGTGAAACCTATCAGGTGCAGCTGGTTCTCACCGTTGGGAAGAACAGCGTCATGCATCACTCTTCCGGTTTCCACTGCATCCAGATTGAGAGGAAAATCAAGCAAATTGTCTGTACCAAACTTCCGTGCACTCAGGTCGATGGAGTCCATCATTACTGGTTGTTGCACTTTGAACGGTCCCGCATAGCGATACTCTTTGATGTCGATTTTAGTCTGAGCAGCAGCGGTGAGTGCTACTGTTCCCAAGCAGAGCATTGCCAAAATGTAGGCTTTGGCATTGGCGTTGGCTTTTCCATCTGGATGGCAGCTAAAGCCAAAGAGTTTTTGATTCTTTTTTTTCATGATGATATGATTTGAAAAAAGCCATTTCGGAACTCTCGTCATAGAGGGTTGAGAAATGGCTTCTTGTTAATTCGAAGTAAAGATTACTTCATAATCTTCACGGTCTTCTTGCTACCGTCGGTGTATTCCGTCACTTGGATGTTCACACCCTTCTGAGGCTGAGCAGTTTCGATGCCTTGCACGTTGTAGAACTTGCTGCGAGCAACTTCTTTGCTAGCTTCAGTCTTGTTGACGTTGAGAAGGTCGTTGAAAAGTGAATAACCTTCAAAGAGCTTGATACTGGAACTTTTGAATAGGTAACCCCTACCTTCATCATTCAATGCAGCCCAAGGTCCAAAGGTTATTTCATTGTCTGTAAATGCACCTGGAATATCATAGGATTCAACTGATGTCATCAGACGATTCAATCCGTAGGTGTAGAACACGCCATATTCGGGACCAGCATAGAGTGCACGCTGATTAGGAATTGAAACAGTCTTTGCATTGTAATCGAAGCCCATTTCAATCATTTCGCCTAAGTCCGCAAAACCGAGTACGTAAATGGAGTCGTTGGCAAGAACATGAGTTATGTGTGTTGTTGACGTTCCATAAGAATCTGTACAAGTCATATCACCTGTAGCAGGAATAATCTCTGAATAGAATGCAAGGTCAAAATAAGCATCTTTGTAGGTCCCAGAATCGATGAAAATTCCCCATGGTGTGTCGAAAACCATACTTCCATCAATAATGCTACCCGTAATTTTTGCACTGCGGTCCACTACAACATCATCACCTGCTTCATTGATATCCCAGACTGAGATACTTGCATTACCATAAGGTTGGGAAGAAAATAATACTTGATTGTCAATCTCGAATTGTCCTGTGGCTGCGTCATACTTAATAGTAAGACCATTAACATTATCACTGTACCAAGAACCAAAGTTTGGAATAGATAGTGTTCCATCACCATTATCTATGATGTCGATGCCATAGTTGAAGTACATGCCAATAGTCTCTCCTGCTTCGTCTGTGCTGGAGCTTTCATAACTAATCATGGCAGGACCTGTTATCACATTGTTAGCTTCTGTAGCCTTCATGATGACAGATTTTGCCATACGAGGAGATTGCTTGTGCGACGTTGGTAATGTTACATCGCTCAAACTTTTAGGTTCAAAACTTCTGCCGTGTTGGTTCAAAGGATGGAGGTTCTGAGCGTTTACGGAAATAGCTGACGAGAGAGCTATTGCTGATAAAAGAGTAAAGAAATGTTTCATAAACTTTTGATTTTTGTAATAATAATTAAAGGTAAATTCGTTTGATTTCTGATAATGATTTTTTCTTTGATATGGAATCAACAAAGGATTGTTCCAATCATCTGCAAATGTACTAAAAATTCCGCCAAAGAGAAAGTGAAACACTTCTTTTTTTAGACAAATGTAAAAAAAGAGGAAATGTGTGCACACATTTCCTCTTTTTGCTGAGTGGAGTAGAAGTAAAGAACTCTATGCTTTGTCGTTGCGAATTGTCACGTCCATGCGGTTGAATGGGAACATGAAGCCGCGCTCCTTGAGCTCCTGATAAACTGTTTCGTTCATGTAGAAATAAACGGTCCAGTAGTCGCTGCCCTTGCACCATGTTCTTGTATTCACAACCACTCCGCTCTGTCCCAACTGTGTCAAACCAATCCAAGGTGCTGCCACCACGTCGCTGTCTGCCACTGGAGCTTGCAGGATGAGTGGATTGCGCTTCTGAATCTCCTGAATGGCTTCCTTCACTTTGTTGAGGTCTGTGCCATAAACAAATTGGAAATCAAGATCCACACGACGATATGGCTCGGTGGAGTAGTTCTTGAGCATACCCGTAGAGAGTGTACCATTAGGGATGATAACGGTCTGGGCATCGTTGGTGCGAATGATGGTGTTGAAGATTTGGATTTGTTTCACTGTACCCATATAGCCTTGCGCTTCAATGAAGTCACCCACTTTATAAGGTTTGAAGAGCAGTACCATCACACCGCCTGCAAAGTTCGACAGCGTACCGCTCAGTGCCATGCCGATTGCCACACCAGCTGAAGCGAAGAGGGCGATGAACGAAGAGGTTTCGATACCGAAGATGGAAATGATGATGATGGCAAGAACAAACCACAACACCACATTCACAATGCTGGTGAGGAACGAAAAGAGCGATTTATCCACTTTGCTGCGTTCCAGTGCTTTGGTGATGAGTTTCGAAATCCACTTGATGAGTTTGCTACCGATGTAGTAAACAAGGATTGCTACAATAAGATTCTTACAGAATGTAATTGCCATTCCTCCCAACATGGAGTAGGTTTCTGGCGCAAAAATTTTTTCTAACATAGTGTTTTAATAGTTTTTTTGAAAATGGTTAGTAATGCAAAGTTAATGGATTTCTATGAAAAACGAATATTTTCTGCCAAGAAGTTTCTATTTTTTTAATTTTTATGTAATTTTGCAACATGATGAAAACTAAAAACTTATTATTCCTAACTATCATGCTCGTGCTGCTGATGGCAGACACGATGCAAGCAGAGAATTATCCTTATCGTAGTGATGTGCTGTGGGTAACAGTACCCGACCATGCTGATTGGCTCTACCAACCAGGTGAAGAGCCCAAAGTGGAAGTGCAGTTCTATCAGTATGGCATGCCTAAAGATGGCACAGTGACGTACACCATCGGAAATGACCTCTTGGAGGACGATGATAAGGGCAGTGTGAAACTCAAGAATGGACGTGCCACCATCAAGATGTCAACTCGAAAGACACCAGGCTTCCGCGATTTGCGCTTGCAGATGAAGATTGGTGACACTACCTACAAGCATCATGTGAAGTTGGGCTTTGCGCCTGACAAGATTCAGCCTTTTACCACATTTCCAGATGATTTCACTTCCTTCTGGGATAAGAACTTGAAGGAATTGAAAGGTTTTCCTTTAAAGTATAGCATTGAACCCGCTCCTGAATACACGACGGAATCCGTTGACTGTTCTCTCGTGAAAATACAAATCAACAGCAAGGGACAGTGCGTGTATGGCTATCTCACCAAGCCAAAGAATGCTGCAAAGGGTTCGTGTCCCGTCGTGTTCTGCCCACCAGGAGCAGGCGTGAAAACCATCAAGGAACCACTGCGCCACAAGTATTATGCAGAGAATGGTTTCATTCGTCTCGAAATTGAGATTCATGGACTCGACCCTCGTCTCAGTGCCGACCAGTTCAAGGAAATCAACAATGCCTTCAACGTTGGTGCCAACACCTATCTGGCACAAGGACTCGACAATCGCGACAATTATTATATGAAGCACGTCTATTTGGCTTGTGTGCGTTGCATTGATTTCCTCACTTCTCTACCCGAGTGGGATGGAAAGAATGTGGCAGTGCAAGGAGGCAGTCAGGGAGGAGCACTTGCCATCGTCACCGCATCGCTCGATTCCCGTGTCAGCCTTTGTGCAGCCAACCATCCAGCGCTGAGCGACATGGCGGGTTATTCCGAGAAGGGACGCACAGGGGGATATCCACATTTCCACCGTCTGAACTCCATGCTCACCCCAGAGAAAATCAACACTTTGCGCTACTACGACGTGGTGAACTTCGCCCGCCAAATGAAAGCAACTACCTTCCTCACGTGGGGCTATAACGATGATACTTGTCCTCCAACCACCAGCTATGCCGTTTGGAACTCGCTCAGATGCCCTAAAGAGTCTCTCATCACTCCAGTCAACGAGCATTGGACCAGCGAAGCCACTGAGGAAAGTATCATGAAGTGGATTAAAAGCAAATTGAAATAAAGCACAGTATGTCAAAATAAAAATGCGGCAGAGAATTGAGATATGATTCTTTGTCGCATTTTTCTTTTTCTCGTTTTTTCATTGAGAAGATGAAACAGCAATTTTTTCGAAAAGCTTTATTTTCTTCATCTTACATTTTCTTATTCGTGAAAAAATGCGTAACTTTGCACCCGAATCGAAAGATAATTGATTCACAATCAGATGAAAATACGGGAAATCATTGGAGCCCTTGAACAATTCGCTCCTCTGTCCCTGCAAGACAGCTACGATAATGCAGGCTTGCAGATTGGATTAACAGAGGATGCTGACGTCTCAGGGGCGTTGTTGTGTCTTGACGTCACTGAAGAGGTCATTGAAGAGGCTGCCCAGCGTGGTTGCAACCTCATCGTGAGTCATCATCCGTTGCTTTTCCATGCACCCAAACAAATCATCGGAGCTGACTTCGTGCAGCGTTGCATCATCAAAGCAATTCAACGAGGCATCTGGCTTTATTCTGCGCATACGAACCTCGACAATGCCCCTTGTGGCGTGAGCTATCGTATGGCGGAGAAAATTGGTTTGCAAGATGTGAAACCACTTTGTCCTCTCGAAGGAAAAATGGTGAATGGAGAAGTAGCAGGAGCTGGTGTAATAGGACAATTTCAAACACCGATGGAGCGTGAGGATTTCATCGCACACATCAAGGAGCGTTTCGACGTGGGTAGCGTGCGCTACAATTCTTGGGAAGGCGAAAAGATTCAGACTGTTGCGCTTTGTGGAGGTGCAGGGGCTTTCCTTATTCCACAAGCTGTTGCAGCAGGTGCCGATGTGTTCATCACAGGCGAAATCGGCTATCATCGCTTCTTCGGCTTTGAGCATTCCATTCAGTTGCTCGAAATCGGTCATTACGAAAGCGAGCAATACACACTCGAAATCCTTCGTGAAATTATCTCCAAGGCTGCTCCTGAATTGCCAATCTTCAACACGGAGATAGAAACCAATCCTATCAACTATTTATAGAAACGTTTAACGTTTAAAGTTTAACGTTTAACGAAGTTAGTACGTGAAGCGTGAAGTGTGAAGCGTTAAGCGTAAAAAGACGCACGAACTTAAAAACTCAAAAACTTAGAAACTTAAAAACTCAAAAACTTAAGATAACATGGTAAAGAAAAAAGAAACATCTCCTTCTGAGATGACTGTAGAAGACAAGCTCAAGAACCTCTACGACCTCCAGAAGATGCTCTCTGAAATTGACAGTATTCGTACACTCCGCGGTGAACTTCCTCTCGAAGTGGAAGACCTTGAGGACGAAATCGAAGGACTCAAGACTCGTATTTCAAATGCTACCGAAGAGGCCATGCAGATTCGTTCACGCATCAACGAACTCAAGTCACGCATCGACTTGTCAACTTCGAAGCTTAACGATTACAAGAGTCAGCTCGACAACGTGCGCAACAATCGTGAGTATGATGCTCTCAACAAGGAAATCGAATTCCAAAGCTTGGAAATTGAACTTTCCCAGAAGCGTACGCGTGAGGCTCAGGCTGCAGAGAAGCAGAAGCAGGAAATCATCGCTCATGCTCAGCAGGACCTTGATGAGCGTCAGCAGGACCTCGAAGTGAAGAAGAACGAACTCGACGAAATCGTGGCAGAGACAAAGGCAGAGGAAGAAAAACTCCGTGAGAAGGCTAAGAACCTCGAACTTCAGATTGAGCCAACGCTCCTTCAGGCATTCAAGCGCATTCGCAAGAACTCTCGCAACGGACTCGGCATCGTTTATTTGCAGCGTGATGCTTGTGGTGGTTGCTTTGCCAAAATTCCACCTCAGCGCCAGCTCGATGTGCGTATGCGTAAGAAGATTATCGTTTGTGAATACTGCGGACGTATTCTTATCGACCCTGAACTTGCTGGTGTGAAGCCAGATGCTCCAAAGGAGGAAAAGCCAAAGCGTAGCGGTAAGCGTATGATTCGTCGTTCGAAGGGCGATTCCACATCCGTTTCTGCCAACGACATGGAATAAGCGACTCGTCTTAATCTTTTAGACAACTCAAGTTTCGCAAGATGCGAAATCTTTGGTATTTAGTCGCCTGCGGCGAGAACCTTCAGCTCGGCGTAGCCAAATCTTTCAAATCTAAACAAATCAAACAAATATATTTTGAAAGATTTGAAAAGATTTGTGAGATTTCTGTCACGAAGTGACACTCATATTTAGACATTTATAACTTGCGAAAGTTGAGTTAGATAACAAAAAGCATGGAACAATATCCCTGTTTGGTGGGTTTGTTCCATGCTTTTTTATGTTGTTGCCAAAATGAATCGGAGCGTTATTTCTCGCCGCTGATTCGGTGCTGAAGTTTCCAAACGTAGGCATCGACGGAAGCGACGGAAACGATGTTCACAACGTCGCGGACGGAAGCATCGTGGTCGGTGAAGTAGATGGGCTTGTTGAGTCCCATTTGGATAGGACCGAGGATTTCCACGTCGCTGTTGAGTGCCTGAAGGAGCTTGAAGGATGTCTGAGCCGACGTGAGGTTCGGGAAGACGAGTGTGTTGACATCCTTGCCGAAGAGACGAGTGAACGGATACATCTCGTCGCGCTGTTCGCGGTTGAGTGCATAGCCAATCTGCATTTCTCCATCCACTGCCAAATCAGGGAATTCGCGATGCAACTGTTCAACCGCCTTGCGAACCTTGATGGAGCCTTCGCTCGTGTCGGAACCGAAGTTGGAATGGCTCACCATGGCGATGTTTGGTTTTTCGTTGAACCAACGCACGGTGGTTGCACAAAGACGTGTGATGTCAACGAGTTCTTCTGCGCCAGGGTCGTTGTTGATGAGCGTGTCACCGATATAGAGTGTTCCCTTCGGCGAGTTAATGATGTGCATGGTGCCGAAGTGCTTGAACTCGTCGCGGATACCAATGACTTCCTTTGCTACCTTGATGGTATTGCTATACTTGGTGTAGAGACCTGTGATGAACGCGTCGGCTTCGCCCGTTTCCACCATCATCATGCCGAAGTAGTTACGCTCGAACATCTTGTCGTTGGCCTCACGGAAGGTGTAGCCATCGCGCTCGTGTTTCTTCACAAGGATGCGGGCGAAGCGTTCGCGGCGCTCAGCCTCGTTGTCGTGGCGGAGGTTGATGACCTCTATGCCTTCGAGCGAAAGGTCGAGCTCGTCAGCCAGTTTGGCAATCTTCTCGTCGTTACCGAGAAGGATAGGATGGCAGATGCCTTCATTCTTAGCCTGCACAGCAGCACGGAGCATGGTTGGGTGGATGCCTTCGGCAAATACCACACGCTGAGGATGGGCGGCAGCAGTTGAGTATAGCTTCTGCGTGAGTTTTGTTTCCTGACCGAGCATCAACGAAAGGCTGTGCTTGTAGGCATCCCAATCGGTGATGGTACGGCGTGCCACGCCACTGTCGATGGCTGCCTTGGCAACAGCAGCACTCACCTCGCTGATGAGGCGTGGGTCAACGGGTTTCGGAATGAAATAGTCGCGACCAAACTTCAGGTTGTTCACCTTATAGACATCGTTCACCACGTCGGGAACGGGTTGCTTGGCAAGGTCGGCAATGGCATGAACGGCAGCCATCTTCATTTCTTCGTTGATGGCAGAGGCATGAACGTCGAGCGCACCACGGAAGATGTAAGGAAAACCAATGACATTGTTGATTTGGTTAGGGTAGTCGGTGCGACCTGTTGACATCAGCGTGTCGGGACGTGCTTCCATGGCATCCTCGTAGCTGATTTCAGGTACAGGATTGGCGAGGGCGAAGATGACAGGGTCTTTTGCCATGGTCTTCACCATTTCCTTGGTGAGTACGTTACCCTTGGAGAGTCCAACAAATACGTCGGCACCGTTGACAGCCTCCTCGAGGGTGTGAACGTCGCGACGGTCGGTGGCAAAGTATTTCTTTTGCTCTGTGAGGTTTTCTCGGTCACTGGTGATGACACCTTTCGAGTCGAGCATGAGGATGTTCTCGCGACGCGCTCCTAATGCCTCGTAGAGTTTGGTACAAGAAATGGCAGCAGCACCAGCACCGTTCACCACGATTCGCACTTTGGAGATGTCCTTGCCGTTCACCTCGAGCGCGTTCTTCAGTCCAGCTGCGGAAATGATGGCAGTGCCGTGCTGATCGTCGTGCATCACAGGGATGTCGAGTGTGCGCTTCAGGCGTTCTTCGATGTAGAAACACTCTGGAGCCTTGATGTCCTCGAGGTTGATACCGCCAAAGGTAGGGGCGATTTTTTCCACTGCCTCGCAAAATTTCTCTGGGTCTTTCTCATTGACTTCGATGTCGAACACATCGATGCCTCCATAGATTTTGAACAGCAGACCTTTTCCTTCCATCACAGGCTTACCACTCATGGCACCGATGTCGCCCAGACCGAGCACAGCCGTACCGTTGGAAATGACGGCTACGAGGTTGCCCTTGTCTGTGTATTTATAAGCATCATCGGGGTTGTTCTGGATTTCCAAGCATGGATATGCAACGCCAGGAGAATAGGCGAGACTCAAGTCGGTTTGTGTACGATAAGCTTTGGTTGGCTTTACTTCAATTTTGCCAGGACGACCGTTCTGATGATACTGCAGAGCGGCCTCTTTCGTAATCTTTGCCATAAAACAATTCAAAGTTGAAAATTCACTGCAAAGTTAAGCAAAAAACTTGATTTTTCCTTACAATTTGCGATGAAATCAGTGGGTAATGTGGAAAGATGTAATTATGCGTGGGACTTTTCTTGTCTTTGCGGTGCAATAAGGAACAAAACAAAATCCACACTCTTACGAAAAACGGCGGCTTTGTCAACCGTATGACAAAGCCGCCGTTTTTCGCAAAGATAATCGTTACTTATTTCTGGATAGTGATATTCACATTCTCCTTTGTGATACCCTTGCAATTAAAGAATTCAGCATCTTGGTCGGCGCTGATATAGATGTTGCGAAGATTGATGCGCTCGATTGGCATTTCTGGCAAACCATTGAAAAACATAGCACGATGTGTGTTTCGGCAGTTGATGTTTTGGATGTTGATGTCGCGGAAGGCTGGGGTAGTGACATCCACTGGCTTTGCCTCGATATTGTTCACCTTCTCGCCGCTTTCCAGTACCTCAATCACCGATTTTCCTCCGTAGTAGAGGTCGAAAGTGATGGCATCGCCCTTGATGTCAAACATGGAAATGTTGTCGATGAAAATGTTTTCCACCACGCCACCACGTCCACGGCAGCTCTTGAAACGCAGACCTACATCGGTGCCGAGGAACTGACAATCTGACACATGGATATTCTTCACACCACCACTCATCTCAGAACCTACCACGAAGCCGCCATGGCCTGCAAACACAGTACAACCGTTCACCACCACATTCTCACATGGTTTGCCACGCTTTCTGCCGTCTGCGTCCTTGCCGCTCTTGATGCAGATGCCATCGTCACCAGCATCGAACTTGCTATTCACGATAAGCGCATTCTTGCACGACTCCAAATCGAGGGCGTCACCATTTTGTGCATAGCTTGGATTGCGGGCAAGCACACCATCGATGATGATATTCTCGCACATCAGAGGATGAATATTCCAAGCAGGAGAATTCTGGAAAATAACACCTTGCAGCAGCACATTCTTGCAACTCACCAAACTTACCATCACAGGACGAAGGAAACGCTTGATGCTATTCCATTCCTCTTCACTTTTCAGGTTGCGAGGCACGTTCATCTCAGCCGATTCCTCACCCTTGGCATAGCCCTCGGAAGGCAACCAAAGGTCGTCGCGTTTGAAAACGCCTCCCTTGCTCGTCACGCTTTTCCACATACTATCAGTCACTTTCTGCTTCTTCAGAGGACGCCAATAGAGTCCGTTGCCGTCGATAGCACCTTCACCCGTAATGGAGATGTTCTTGGCTCCATTGGCAGAGATCGGCGATTGACAGCGACGTGTGTCCAATCCCTCGAACGAAGTCTTGATAAGTGGGTAGAGGGTTTCGTCTGCAGCAAAGAGGATGATGGCACCCTTCTCTAAATGCAGGTCGATGTTACTCTTCAAAACGATAGGACCTGTGTACCACACGCCTGAAGGTACGATAAGGTGCCCACCTCCCATGCTCGAAAGTTTATCGATGGCACGAGCAAAGGCATCCGTACAGAGGCTTTGTCCGTCTCCCTTCGCTCCGAAATCGGGAAGTTTCACGTTCCTGCTCGGAATGACTGGAGCTTTCACTTCCTCCATCTTGAAGGGAAGATTCTTCGTGTATTGTTGATAAGACTTTTGTTGTGCACTGGCACTCAACACACTTAGGCTGAGTGCGAGAAGTGTAAGGAGAATGTTCTTTTTCATCGTGATAAATAGTTAGGAATATTGATAGTTGCCACAAAGATAACAAGAATTTATGATTTAGCGAAAAGAATGAGAGTGAAATTGTAAAAAGATGAAAATCATCCAAGTACCTTTGTCATTTCTCATCTGCACTCTCCATCTGATTCACTGCGCCTTTCAATTGTTACTTTTGCTCGGTTTATCACTATGGTTTCTTCCACTGGTGCCCCCATCGTCCAATATTTATAGCCGTCGATATAAAGGTAAGGGGTGATGTACTTTCCCCATCGTTCCACCTTGCCATAGTTACGTTGCATCTCTATGAAATACTGAAATTCTTCTTCTGACAGCGGACATTTGCCACGAACAATATACTCATGTGGACACCAAGGCATCGTCTTGGCAAACGTCCATTTGCAACGAGCAATCATTTCTTGAAGCTTGTCCCATTCTTTATCCGTAATCATAGCTGCTGAATTGAAATTATTAGTATTTGCAACAAAAACTTCAAGTTTTGTGAATAATCTTTTCAAAACATAGTTTCTGAATCTCGTGGTTCCATTTTATACGGTCATAGATAGGTCTTGAGCCTTTGGAAAGGTCAGCACTCTCAATTATTCGATTTGCTAACCTTTCCAATTCTTCTTTTGCCACAGCTCCTGACACTTCCGCCATCCAAAAGAGAAGTTCTCCACAGGAAATACTATTACTAAAAGGTCTGTCTGCATTGCGACTATCACAATAGGTCATCAAATGCCAATACTGAGAAGGACTGTTTTCTTCGTAATTTACTCTAATTCCATCTCTCTTGGCACGGTCGATATAACCACCACCGACTTGCTGATAGCCTGCTTTTACCAATTTCTCTGTCAAAGGACATGGAGTTTCCTCTTTGTCCAAATAGACTCTTTTTATCTCACCAATGGTCATCATTTTTAATCTAAATGCATTATTACCACTACGCAATCTTGGAAAATTTTATCATTAACACACATTTGATGATTACAGTCAGGACAATTGAAAGGTGTATCTTCTTGTAAATTCTTTGGGATGGGTCTCGAAAAATCCCAACTCATAGTTACACCTTTTAGAACATTGAACACACGCCCACATTTGGGGCATTTGATAGTATATAATTGTGCCATACACTAATGATTTACTCTAAAAATCAACTCTATTAATAACTTATTGGCAAATTCGTGGCTTATGCCACTTTTCTCTTAATCTTGATAGTCAGATGAATCTGATTCTCTGGGTGTGCATCAGGATTGATCTTGTTGATGCGGCACTCAAACATGTCAGTCCATCCCATTTCCAGAATTGAGGCGATAGTCTCGTTGTTCTTACGAGGGATATACCCAATGCAGTAGTCCTCACCATCCTCTTCGTTGTGATACATCACCGCTACAGCATCCATGTCGTAACGGTTCTCCAAGTCGCGCTGCAAACGCAATGTTGTGCCAACCTTCAGCTTCTCCCAAACCTCATCTGCTTCGTGATACTTACGACCTGCCAAGTGGCAATCCATGAAAAACTTCTTTTTTGCTTCCATAATCAATGCTTTTTAAATATGAAATCGTATGAAAACTATGATACTTGAATTAAAGATATACTAATGAACATGTACGCTATTAAAGGCGATGTTGTTTGGAAATTCAAATCTATAGAAAGGGAAAATAGAGAACCACTACTTAACAATCTTGAACCATAGTTTTTAAAAGTTCAACACTCTTTACTTTGTTGAAGTATTCTTTTGATTTTGCTTGATTCCCTCGGATTGCATATAGTAATCCTATAGCATAATTTGCATCGTCTTCACTTGGAAAGGGAGAAATTCCGTATTGTTTTGCTTTTTCGAAATAATCTCGTCCACCAAATCTACGTAGTTCTTGCTCTGTAACATTGTGATCAAATATTGTTTCCATACGATTACTTATTACTATTAAAAAATCATGTTAACGATGCAAAAATAGAAGTGCCTTGTACCAAATCTCGGTACAACTTCATGTTTTTTCATTTTTCTTCATTTTTTTCTTGAACCCCGATGCTCTTGTATCGATTCATCGCCGCTTGCAACCAATTTTGCATATCTAAAGCCAGCCATTCCGGAGAAATCACTTGAATCCATTCACCTCTTGACATCAGATGTGCTTTAAAATCAGATGTGGGTCGCAAATAGAGTTCAAAATCCGTAAACTCATCCGAAGTGTATATAACCCTTTGTGAATGATGCAAAGGTAGGTCACGCAGATAATGCGGTTCCAAACCGTATGCCCGAAGAACAATCCGAGTAGGTTTTGTTCCATCACCAACAACGATACCAAAACACTCATCAAAGAACGTCGTTGCGTCAAAGTCAGGATTGACAGTAAATTTTTCCTGTTGTAATTCAATATTCTCGATGCGGTCGAGTGATAAGATGGACAACGCCTCTTTGTTGCCATTGCCATTCTCTCTATTTGTTGGACGGTCAAATCGAACTAATACATACCACCTTCTTTTAAACAGTTTCACACAATAAGGGGCAACAGAAAACGAATTCGCGGCAGCAGCTCCATAACGGCGATATGTAACCATGACTCTTCGATTCTCACGCATCGCTTTGAGAATCATCTTCAGACATGCTTCTCCAGAGGGTATGGCCTCCAATAAAATACGATTCTGAATGCCCACATTTTCATCCAACATATTGCTGACACTCAACGTAGAGAAAAGCCAGTTGGCAATACTATCTTCACGTAATACCTCTTTGTTATAGATATAATAACGATACCCGTCTTTACGGTCACACTCAATGATGACACCGAACATGTCCAAGATGGCATCACGATGGCGGTTGAATGTGGTACGGGCAAACTCCACACCACCGCTTTCCTCCGTTCGTACCCATTTCTCGTTGATTTCCGCAAACGTTATCTTCCCAGCCTCATAGATTGTCTCTATCAGCCAGATATATTCCTTGAATAATATTGGTATCTTCATAGGCTATAGTTCTATTTCCATTCCAAACGATTCTCTATTTTCGTCCACGAATCTTCATCATAAAGGTTCAAATATTTGTTGAGCAATTGCAAACCGACAAGAACACGATCTTCTATGTCTATGCCATTCTCATTCTGTGCTATTTGACGAGATTCAATGATCTCACCATTATCCCTGCAAATGGAATAGACGTCATCATCCAGTGTAAGATAAAGGTTCTGTTTGTTCATGAACAACTTATCCTTACGTCCATTGTTATACCGTGTGAAAGAATCGTTGTTAGGTTCTTGTAATCCGGAAGTCTTATTGCTTACAATGTCGTATAGCGTTTTAAGGAAGATGTCATAGTTAAAGCCAAACTTATACTCAGTCATCATCATAATGACTTTATAAGAGTTGCGCCCTTGTGTTTGATGATTGCGCCAGTAATATTTTCCGAACCTATTTGGAACCATTGAGGAATATTTGACCAAATAGTACCTAACAGGCATTTCCTTTGAATTTTCAAGATATTCCTTGGAAATGTCATTCAAATTATCGTTGGTAAACACTTCCTGCTTTTCTAAAAGCTGAAGCAACACATCCTTCAGACCATCTACTTTCCTGTTTGGACTGAAAATAGAACGCCATACACTCATGTTAGTTCTAGAATTATCTGTACCTATCTGATAGCGCCATCCATCTTCTTCAAAATAGTCGCCAATAGAAAGCATCGCTCTATTTACACACGATAATTTACATTCAAATAAACTATAAACTCTATCACACCAATCCACGTGATCAAGTCCAATAGCACCAATATAACCATTGAGGAACTTGTGGTCTTCCAATTTGAATAGCATTTCTGCTTTATCTGGATGTTCTTCTGTCCAAATTAGCTTCTTTGCTTCTTCTTCCATCTGTTTAGATTGGAATCTCGCTCTTCCTTCTTCAACTTGTTCCACTACACCATAAATGATAATCTTATCGACTTGAAGAAGCAATTCTTTCATGTACTCGGAACGCAAAGTGTTCGATGAACGTCTAACCAGGTTGTTCACGATACGTAAACGACGGCGGAAAACTTGGTCTGGAATTTCCTCTTGATGCTCTAAGTAAATTAGGAAGGAATATAGAAGGATTGTTCGTCCCAATGGAAACATAGACCTTAGTCCATTCTTTCTTCCATAGTATTTACAGCACTCGCTGAATAGATCAGGAATAGTGTCATTTTCTTCTCTTTTCTCCAATGATATTTTAGACGACTGATAGCCATTTGCAGAGATGTAAGAATCAAAGAATTCGTTCACATTTCTTTTCCCTAATTCTCTCTTGTTTGGGCTCTTCCATACCCATAGGTCAAACCATCGCTCCAACAATTGCATGTTTTCTTTTGCTGTGGGGCACGCAGAAGAAAAAAGGTGGTCAATCAAGTCAAAGTCATCTTCTATTTCAAGAGTACCATTGCGATAACTGATTATGTCACCGATAAAATGGATGTAGCGAAGGAACTCATCGTCTGTTACTTCATCCACACTTGAGTTTCCAATACCACTATTGCGGTAAGGCCAAAGTAAATCAGTCCACTCACGATCTATCTTTTGTGATATTCTCTCAGCAAGATTAGCTATTTGTTTTTGTTCATCACCGCATGTGGCTTGTGAAACCTCTTTCATCTTCAACTCCAGCTCTGCTTTGAAATGCTCAAATGGACTAAGTGGTTTGCCGCGTGAGTTCATCTTTATATATAGCTCGTCGGTAATTCCCATTTGGTCAAGTGGTAAGAAATAAAAAGTAATGGCGTTGCCAGTTAACTTTTCCCATACACCATTTGTTGATGCAAATTTCTCATGAATAGCATCAAGCATGACCAACATAGCCTGTACGGTGGGGTCATTTTCCCATTCAAGTAAAAACCACGCTTGGTCATTTATCTGTTCCGATAAACTTGTTTGACTGAAGTCGGGTTCAAAAATAACAAGATGTTCACAAAACTCTCGGCTACTAATTCGAGTTTTATATGTAAATTCTTTCAAGAAAGCAAATTCTTCTGAAGGAATATGTTCGTGCTTGGCAATGTAATAGTGAAGCAAGAACAAAGTGGTCAAACGTTGTTGTCCATCAAGTGGAATCAATCGGTTGTCCTCAATATTTCCATATATGAAATCAAGCGTTGTCGGCTTGTCATTAACGACTGCATCATAAAGAACATTTAGAAAGCGTTGTCTTATTCTATTCACATCTTGTGTCTGACGACCTTGCGCATAGTCGCGTTGAACAATAGGAATAACAATGCCTTTGATAGTGTTTTCAGTCTCCTTTGTACTAAATATATCGCGAAAGTTATGTGCTGTTGTAATCATAATGGTATCTCCTCATTTAATTTTAGATAGTCCTTTAACACTTCGTTCATTTTCTCTATGTAAATCTTACGGTCTTCAGCGCCCCAAAAATGGAAATTCACTTTATTTTGCCGTTCAGAAGAATAGTACTTAAGGAAAACCATCTTAGTACAATATGGTATATACAGACCCTGAGAATCCATTTTTATAATAGCCCTTCGTTTTGCATCAAAAAGGCCATTGCTAAGTGCAGAATTGGCAGACGCCTGAAGTAGAGCCATGTTAGATAGTGAATGAACGTATTCAACAGCCTCGTTTTCTTCGGAAAGTAAATAGGTAATGCGATTTGAAAGTTCTGTAAACTGAACATCTGTCAGATGTTCGCTTTCGATTGCAGTATGGATATCAGTTAATAGTTGGGTAACTTCACTTTCTTTTTCACCTTCTGCCATGCCTTTAACGGACTCAATATGATGACAAAGCCATTCTTTCCATTTTTCTTGTGTGTTGAGTTTTAAGGAATTTTGCGCATGAATATGTTCAAGGCTCCAATTGTTTTTGTCCCGTTTATTAAACTCCTTGAATGGAAATCGAGCACCGCCATTATTCTTCATTAATGAAACTACATTGAAGAGCAAAAGAATCCTTGTAACAGCATCATAATCATTATCATAACTTAGTTCACCGTATGGCTTTTTGAAATCAATACTTGCCTTAATCTTTTCGTCAAGTAGTTTTCCCATGTCGGTCTTTTTAAGATGCTTCGTTTCATTCATCAAGACATCAATGGTGGTGTATCTCGAAGCAACAAGGTAGCCTATTTTGTGATAAAGATTGTCTTTCTTATACCACTCCTTTAGTCTGTAGTAATATTGCAAAATGTCCTCCCACAGTTTTTGTAAATCGTCGTTCCTCTTATTGCTGAAATAGAAAAAGGTGGCATACTTATCTCGCTTGTCCGTCTGCTCTCCTGCCATGAAATCGAAAATGAGTTCAATTCTTGTTGGGTAACAATCGGTCTGCTTATTTGTCAGGAAATACCAAAAGTTTTCGTCATGAAGTTCTCGTTCGATAGTGTCCCATTGGAGTGCTATCTCTTGTTGCTTTTCTTTACTGAGCTGCCTTCCTTGACTCTTATGATTATGCCTACAAAGGAATAAGGCTTTGATCAGTTCTGCATTTGTCAAAGGAATTCTGCCAATATTTAGACGAGTAAAAAGCGCGATTGCATCTTCTACCTTTGCGTCTTTTAGCTCATACCAGATTACTTTAACGCCTTTTCCATTATTACGACTCCTTTCATCTGGATTGAAATAGCTGATGAACTTTAGTGCGACGGAATAAATCGCCGTTTCATCAAACTGCGAGAACCATTGTTTCACAGTCAAATATGCCTTATGGATAAAATGGAAGTCGATATTGCTTTCAGCAAGAGACTCGTTTTCCATATCATCAAAAAAAGCTGTGTTCTCTTGACGTGTCTGATAAACCAAGGAGTATTTCAATTTCACATGGGGCAGAATGCTCTTAATAAATCTGTAGATGATATGGATTGTTGTCAATCTTTGTTGTCCATCAATTACTTCATATCTTCCATTTTCATCTTCTCTTACCACGAGAGGCTGCAGGCAATAGGGCTCATCTTCGTTCTCGTAGATGTCGTTGAGCAATGCTTTAACTTGAATGTCATCCCACCTGTATCCACGTTGATAGGAAGGAATGTAAAACTCGCCTTGAATATCACCAACGATTCTTTCTTCTAATATGATATTTTGTTCACTCATATTCATTTGGCTTTATTATAAATGTTCATTTTTCGTGGTGCTAAATTAGTTTTAAGTTGCACCATATCACGGTACAACTTCAATTTTTTTTCATGGATTGAAGCGTTTTCTTTTACTATTCCACAATCTTCGTGGCGAGAGTGTATTCCTTGCCTAAAGTTTTTCGATATCCACTTCTGTCACATAGATGCTGTCGCCTTGCTCGTGCTGCTCATAGCCTAAGAAGTAGATTTTGTTGCCATGCAAATAAGGAGCGGCAATTGTTGGTGGCGCGAATTCTCCGCCTTCATTTAATAAAACGGCGAATTTTGGCATTCTGCAATTACTTGGCTTTTCTGCATGGCTTTCGTCGAGAGGAGTTTGTGCAGCAATGTCCTTAATCCATTCGCTGGCAGGAAGCTGATATGCCTTGATGTCGTATGGCTCAGCATCTGCTTTCACGACATAAAGACTGTCGTAATTGTAATCGTAGTCGCGCACATAGATATGTCCGAGCGCACATTCACCAACGTAGGAAATACCTGGTTCCTCAAAGAATTTTCCCTTGAGAGGTGAAGCCTTCTCGGCAAGGTTTTGACACATTTGCTCATACTTTTCTTTCTCCATCTTGCTTCGCTCAAGCAGGGTAGTTCCTTGGAATCGAACCACGTCAGTCTGCTCGCCCAAAGCAAAGGTGAATTCGCCTTGCTCGTTTACATCGAAACCTGGCAACAAGAGCAAATTTGAATTCTTGTGATAGACGCAAGGAATGTCTTCCACGTTGTAAGCCCATTGATAGCTTGCAGGTGCTATCAATTCGGCAGAATCATAGATTTTTGACGATTCTGTCTGCTCGAGATTTTCACAATTCTCTTGACAAGTGTCACAATTTTGGTTCTTTTTGCTGTTGTTTTGACAGCTGATAATACTCATTGCAGCGATGGCAATGAAAAGAATTTCTTTCTTTTTCATATTTTCTTGATATTTTGTGATGATTATAGTCATGAACGAGGGGTAATGAGCTCCTGATAAGATGGAATTTCCTGAAGAAACTCATAGTTCTGTTCCTCATAATTGATTCGGCAACAGTAGTGCTCCAAGCCGTTACTCACAATCAGTAAATCCACACGCATCGTGATGTTGTAACGGGAAATCTGGTCGAACACTTTCTGTGATATTTCAACATCGGGACGCTTGTATTCGATAATCATTTTGGGAGTGAGCGAGCGGTCGTAAACCACAGTGTCGCATCGCTTGCTCATGCCGTTGAGGTTGAGCTGGATTTCATTTCCCATGAGGGAAGCAGGGTAGGATTTCTCGTTTATGAGAAAGTGAACGAAATGCTGGCGCACCCATTCTTCAGGAGTGAGGGCAACAAACTTGTTTCGCAACACGTCGAAAATCTTTGTTGAGTTACCTTCCTTTCGAATCTTCACCTCATATTTTGGCAAGTTCAGTTCCATCTTTGGATTTTAATCAGTATCTTTGCAAATAGGAAATACAAATCCCTTTGCTCCGTGCCATCTTTTGCACTTGGGCATAGTCAAACGAAAGCCTTGAAGGGCAATAGGGATGGGTTGCAAAATTAGCAAATATATTTGAAATGGCAAAAAAAACATCATCGACTTCAGGCATTACCCATCGTGACATCATTAACGCGGTCCGACAGCAGCAGTATGCACCCGTCTATCTCCTGATGGGGGAGGAGTCGTACTATATCGACAAAATTTCAGAATTCATTGCCAACTCGGTTCTGGCGGAGGAAGAGCGTGATTTCAACCTCATCACCATCTATTGTACGAAAGAAACGAACGTTGCCGACGTGATAAATTCTGCGAAGAGGTACCCGATGATGTCGAAATATCAAGTAGTGATTGTTAAGGAAGCTCAAAATCTTTTAAAATTTGAAGATTTACTATATTACTTAAGAGAACCTCTTTTATCAACAATTTTAGTAATTTGTTACAAAAATGGAGTCCTTGATCGACGTAAGAAAGTGGTTGGAATGATAGAGAAAGTTGGAGTGGTGTATGAGAGTGCCAGATTGAAGGATGGAATGCTCCCAACTTTCATCGACGACTACCTCCGACGCAAGCAAGTTGGGATTGAGGACAGGGCAAAAATGATGTTGGTGGAGAACATCGGTTCCGATCTGAATCGCCTATCGAGCGAGTTGGACAAGCTGTGCATCACCTTACCAGCAGGTGCAACTCGTATTACTCCAGAGCTGATTGAAAAGAATATTGGTATCAGTAAGGACTTCAATATGTGGGAGTTCAAAGCTGCTATTGTCAATCATAACATATTGAAAGCCAATCAGATAATCAATTACTTCAATGATAATCCCAAGACAAATCCTCCCATCATGATTCTGTCGATGTTGTTTAACTTCTTCGCTGTCATCATGCAAATTTATTATGCACCTGATAAGTCGGAACAGGGATTGATGCAGCATCTGGAACTGAAATCGACCTGGCAGTTACGGGATTATCGTACAGCAATGAGTTACTACAGTGCCATGAAAACGATGCTCATTATTGGAAAATTGAGGGAAACCGATGCAAAATTGAAGGGAGTAAGCAAAGGAAACTCCACGGATGCCGATCTGATGCGCGAATTGGTGTTTTTCATCTTCCATTAAGCTTCGTTTACCCGTGCCCTATATATAAATAAGGTGTAAATGGAGTAGGGAAAATACAGTCAATATACCTGTCGTTCTGTTCTCGAGTTTTCTCATTTTTGTTCGGATTTTTTAGCTCAAAAAATCCGAACAAAAATTTTTTCTGCCAATAATTTGCCTTCTCAGACATCCATATTGAGGCATCTGGATGTAGGTTTAGGTGATATATTTTTAGAAAAAAGCAGTTTTTCCCCATTTTTAGCCCAAAAATCGTGAACAAGATTTTTTGCTTCTTATATCTTGTAAATCAATGGGTTAGGGGAAAATGTAGTGGAGCGAGATTTTTGTGAGAATTTTTCTGAAAACATCCGTTCTGTATCGTGAAAAAATGGCAAAATTTACCCATTTCTAAATCTTTAAAATTATACATTAAGATATTTTATCATTTCCATTTGTCGAATTTATATTTTTAAAATGAATTATCAGGGGAGCCAAATTAAAGTTTTTAAAATATTGCACAGTTTAAAGATGTAAAGTCATTTTAATCATGCATAAATATACAAATGCGAATTTTAAGATTTGTATTTGTTGATGAATATTTATGCAAACGAGATTATATGTATTTAAATAACCAAAAATCAATTAGTTATATTGGTTTAATAATGTAATAGTAATAATATAACGAAAGATTTCCATCGTATTGTGGTCATTCCTCTCTTTTTTGTGAATATCCATGTAAATAACTATAAATAAACCAATTATTTAGTATTAAATTGATATTTTTTAATTGAAGTGCATTTTAGCTGGTGTATTTACTGTTTTATAATCCCATTTTACTTTTAACAAAATGCAATTTCAGGATTTATACTTTGAAATTATATGATTAAAAATATAAATTGAAAATTTCCTTTACAAAATTTTGTAAGTTTCTAAAATTGCATTACCTTTGTAAAAACTTTGAAAAAAGAGTAAAAATCGACTTCGTTAAGCAAATTTCGTTATGTCTGATACTGAAAGAGTGGTTGAAATCATCCGAGTGATGGGAATGAACAATATCCAGTTTAGTCAAAAGACTGGAATCTCTCCTGCGTCGCTCTCACATATCACCAGTGGGCGAAGCAATCCTACCCTCACAATCCTTAGAAATATCGTTGAGAGTTTTCCCGAATTGAACCCCGAATGGGTACTTTTAGGAAGAGGTGACATGTTCAGGAATGCTTCCACCCCTGAAAATGATCAGAATACTGGTGCAAATAGTTTGGATGATGCCGCTATTTCCCCCACAGGAGGCGGTTTGAGCCAGGAAAACGGCCTGTTTACGAACGAAGATTTTGCTCCTTCTTTCGATTTCGGTGGCTCTAATACACCTTCAGAAACGACTCGTCAGGGCACAACACGACAAGCTGTTCCAGGGCGTTCTGAACAGCGATACGGAAGTGATGGATATGGCGTAAAATCCTCTAATACAGCACGTTCTGCAAGTCACCAAGGCGTGAATTCCAATGGGAATTTTGACGTTACGGAAATTGTGAGAGCCACGGTGAGCCAGTTGCAACGTCCATCACGCAAGATTAAAGAGGTACATATCTTCTTTGATGATGGTACTTATGAGATTTTTGGTCCTACAAGGAGAGTTGAATAATATAATCTGACTAAAATATACCTGAAAGAATGGTAAATGAGAGTTGTGAAGCTCCATTTTTGTTTACATTATTTCACATTGTTAAATTATTGCTTATTTTAACTAATCTATTGTTATTTAGTGAATATTCCGACAAGTTTGTTTTGTCGGAATATTTTTTATTTTTAGAGATTTTGACACAAAAATGCGTTTTCCGAGTGGTTTTTCCTCTCTTTTGAAGTTTTTTTCCTTTTTTTCTTGTGTAAAAGGCCTTTTTCAATCTAGAATAGTGATTTTTTTGTGCAAAAATAGGTGCCTTCACACAACATGAGAACGCCTTTTTTTGTGCTCTGAGAGCGTTTTTTAAGGGGCTTGGAAAGCCCTTCTACAACGCACCGCTCGTACTCTTTCGATGCACCGCTCGTACTCATACAGTGCACCACTCGTACTCACGCAACGCAGGGGATTTACGACAGCGATATAGGGGATTTACGATAGCTAAATTGGGATTTTATGAGCATAAAACACCATGTTTAGAGGAAAATAGACCCTAAGAAAGGCTTGTCTTAAGGGTTATTCATCTCAAAACAACGAATCATTCTCAAAAAGCAACTGGATTAGCGGCTTTTTGCAGTATTTTCTAATGATTTCCTGTTTATTTCAGTGTTTATTTCAGTGATTTTTGCTCGTTTTTAGCCCGTTTTTAGCTTAGAATTTGTGCTGTGTGGTCCTTTACTTTTATTTCTTTTGGTCCGATAATGCGCTCTACGATGCCCTGCTCATTGATGATGAATGTGGTGCGGAACGTGCCCATATAGGTGCGTCCTGCCATCTTCTTTTCACCCCAAACACCAAATTGTTCGACCAGTTGTTTGTCTGTGTCAGAGATGAGTGGGAAAGGAAGATTATTCTTTTCAATAAAGCGTTGGTGAGACTTCTCACTATCGACGCTTACTCCCACTACTTCGTAGCCCTGGCGTCGCAATTCGCTGTAGTTATCGCGCAAATCGCAAGCTTCTGAGGTGCATCCAGGGGTGGAGTCTTTTGGATAGAAATAAAGAACGAGTTTTTTGCCTGAAAAATCGCTCAAACGAATCTCGTTACCGTTTGAGTCTTTACCTAATATCTCGGGTGCTTTGTTGCCTATTTCCATGATGGTTGTTGGTTTTTGAATGATTTTTGGAAAAAAGAAAGATGATTTATTTGTTTTTGAGTTCCTTGAGTGTCCATTTGGGCATCCAAGGAATTTTCATGTCTCCCGTATCACGGTCGATTTTAATGGGTAGCCAGATGTATCGGCTATCCGCAAGATCTTTCTTTTTCCACATATCGAAACAGGCAATAAATTGTCCTTTTTTAGGGTTCACAGGGATAACGTAGGTGCTTTGTCCATAGAAGGTTTTGTCGGCATCGATGCCCGTACAAGGGTCACCAATCACCTTCCACTCGCCCATGATAGAGTCAGCAACAGCCAGTTCTGCACGGTTGGGATCCCAGCCCGTGCAGCCCGAAGAAATCATGTAGTATTTATTCTTGTATTTGAATACAGCTGGCGCTTCACGCGATTGTCCGATGAAACGCCTAACGTATTGACCGTCAGGCTTTAAGTAATCGTCTGTCAGACGGTTAATGTGTAGCGTTTGGTTTTCTTCAGAAGAGGAGAATTGGTAGCAAGTGCCATCGTCATCGACAAAAAGTGTCTGGTCACGACTCATGGCACCGTTGGGGCGGAATGAACCAATGTATTTAAATGGTCCTGTAGGTGTGTCGCTGATAGCCACTCCTGCGGCAGCCTTGCTGTAGTCAGCGCTTTCGGCATGCACCCACATCACGAATTTCTTCGTCTTTTTGTTATACACCACCTTCGGTCGTTCTATCACTTTCGATGGGTGTAAATCGCTCTCGGGGTTATCCTTGTCGGCAGAGAGCGCGAGGCCCTCGAATGTCCAGTTGAGCAAGTCTTTGGAACTGTAGCAACTCACGCCTGTCACGTCCGTGCGGTAGCATTCCCAGGTTGCCCACGATGGTAGGATGGTCTCTCCCACCTTGTACTCGCCATACCAGTAGTACTTGCCGCCATATTTCAGCAGACCACCGCCATGCGCGTTGATAGGCTTGCCGTCGGTGTCGTTCCAGACAGCCTTAGGCACAAAAGCCTCATTTTTGGTCTGAGCCACCACTTGAAGAGTGGTAAGCATCAGTATGATTAACAAGAAAATATATCGTTTCATGGAATAATATCCTAATATTATGAGAATTTGTAGAAGAGAAAGTCTTGAGTTTGCCATTGTCATTTTGGCACTTCTATCTCTCCTTTGCAAATATAGCATAAAAATGCTGATATTGAAAGAATTTTAATGATTTTTTTTCAAAAAAAATCCTCATTTCGCTGCTGGGGCGAAATGAGGGAATAAGTTAGGCGTTTTGGGATAGCTAGGCTTCCTAGGGTAACTAGGCTACCTAGGAAAACTAGTATTCCTAGGATTGCTAGTATTTCTAGGAAAGCTAGGCCCACTATGAGAAAGCTAAGCACATGCCATTATCTCTCTTCGTGGAAAATTGGCTGGTCGGTCTTTTGCTCCTTGGTGTAGAACTGGATGGCGGAGTCGTTCAGTTTTGGATGCGTGGTGCGGAGCATACGGATCATTTCTCCTCCTGCCCAGATGACAGGACCATAGCCGTGAGCTGCCATTGGGTGAACGGGGCGATAGCTGTAGAAGGCTACGTCGAAGCCCATGCCAGAGCCTACGCAGGTGCCTTCCACTTGCCCTTTCTGATTCACTTTCGTTTGCACGGCTTGCCAGGCTTGCAGCGTCTGTGCACCGTAGGCAATTGCGTCAATCCAGTCCTCACAGATGGCATGCGCCATGCAGTAGGCGTAAATCGCTGTGGCTGATGTTTCCAAGTAAGTGTCGTTTCGGTTGAGCAGTTGGTGCCAGAAACCTGTTTTGTCCTGCACTGCGCAGAGTCCTTCCACATGCTGACGGAGTAGGTCGAGCACTTCGGTACGCCCAACGTAGTTGGTTGGCAGTGCATCGAGCACCTCGCAAAGTGTGAGCAATGCCCAGCCATTGGCTCTTCCCCACGGAAAGAATGGATGTGGGTTCATTTCCTCCACCCAACCATGTCGAAACAGTTTTTCTTCGGGCACCCACATGCGTTCCTTGAAGAGGCGCACTTGGCGAACGGCTTCGTCGTAATACTTCGTTTCGCCTGTCAGTTTGCCGTACCATGCAAGGCACGGAATGCCCATATACATGTCGTCGAGCCATACCGTGTTATAGTGAGGACGGGTGCGTGCCAGGATGCCGTCTGCCAATCTGTATTGCTTGTTCATCACATGGTTGATGTATCGCTCAATCACGAGTCGGTTTGCCTCCTTTTTCTTCTTGTCGGTTTCGCTGAGCTGCATACGGATGAATGCCGCACACATGGCTCCAGCATCGTCGAGTGCCTGTGGATTTACCACAAGGCGCATCTGCGGGTCGAAGTTCTTGTCCTTTTTCATGCGCTCTGAGGCGACAGGAGCGAGTTGGGCTATCAATCCCAGTCGGTCGGTGACAAACTGTTTGTAGCGCGTGTCAGAAGCCCTCTTGGCGGCTTCCCACATAGCGTTGTAGAGCACGCCAGCCTCGTAAGATGTGAGTCGGAAAGAACCTTGATGCAGCCGGTTCTCCTTTGCTTCGGCAGGCATTGTACTTTCGAGATAAGTCAGCACTCGGTCCATGCATGCTTTCACGTCCGTTTCCTTCGGCACGCCATAAGGTGTTTCATAAATAGGTTTCATCAGATGGAGTGGGGTGTTCACATCGTTCACTTCTGTATTTTGTGCTAAAGTAGGCAGTGTCACCATTCCAAGAGCCAATCCAAAAAGAATAGTTTTCATATTGACGAGATTATTAGTAGTAAAACTATAGTTTTTGCAAAGTTAAGAAAAAATACGAAAAAAATGATATTAGATGATAGAAAAGAGTATGATGTTGCATCTCTATAGCTGTAACGTTAGATGATAGATGAATTTTTGGTTAGTATTAAGTTAAGATTAAGAGAAACAGACCTTTGGTTATGCGAAAAGCCCACGATGCACCGTTCAGATGCTCGTGGGTTTTGCTGTTGGTTATTGTTGTGTGCTTTATGCTGTCATGGCTTTGAGTTTCTTAAGCAATGCAAACATCACGAGGGCACTGATGAGACAGAGGGCGATGAGGATTCCCCAGTTGTACATGAGCGGAATCTTGTTCCACAACATAGATGGGATGGAGCTCAGGTAGTTACCGATGGCAGTTGCTACGAACCATCCACCCATCATCAATCCCTTGTATTTTGGAGGTGCTACTTTCGACACAAATGAAATACCCATTGGAGAGAGTAGGAGCTCAGCGATGGTGAGGGTGAAATAAGTGGAGATAAGCCATGAAGGAGAGAGGATGCTCTGTGTTCCATCGCCCAAATCCATTGGAGAAATGAGGCTGGTGGAAGCAAGAGAGATGACTCCGAATCCAAGTGCTGCAACGAGCATACCCCATGCAATACGTGCAGGAGCGCTGATTTCTTTACCCTTGTTTTCGAGTGCACCGAAGAATGCCATACTGAATGGCGTGAGAGCTACGACGAAGAATGGGTTAAACTGCTGGAAATCAGATGGCTGAGCATGCGTAGGATTTTCCATTCCGCTGTATAGTGCATAAGCGCCTGCCCAAGCAAGAAGTGTGATGATACCACAGATGTTGCGAGTTTTCTTCTCTTTTGCCTGGAAGGTGCTGAAACCAGTGTAAACAGAGAGGGCAATAAGTGCAAGGCTGAAGATGTTGAATCCGATTCTCAATCCGCCGCTAACGGTGAGGTTAGTGTATTTCTTAGCGAAGAATGTGAGTGCGGAACCATTCTGATGGAATGCCATCCAGAAGAAGATGACAACAGCAAAGACGAGCAGGAGTGCGATGATGCGGTCCTTGGTCTGCTTTGGAGTCAGTTCTTCCACGTGAGCATTTTCTTCTTTAGCCTTCTTGGCTGTGATGTCTGCGTGCTTATACCATTTGCGAGTTGCAAAATAGATGATTCCTGAGAGAATGAGTGAAACACATGCCACTCCGAAGCAAAGCCCGTATGCTCCGTAGAGAGATGTGAGGTATTCATTGGCGCGTTCACCGTATGTGGCAACGGCATCAGCAGCGTATGTGAAACCGTCACGGCTCAGATATTGGTTGGTAATCCACTTTGCCATGGATGGAGCAAACATGGCACCAATATTAATGGCCATATAGAAAAGACTGAATGCGCTATCACGGCGAGAAGAATACTTAGGATCATCATAAAGATTACCTACCAGCACTTGCAGATTTCCCTTGAAGAAACCTGTTCCGAGGGAAACGAGCGTAAGACCTGCGTACATAGCCGCCTTACCTGCTGTGTCGGGTGCAGTTGGGATGGCAAGTCCAAGATAACCGAGGAACATGACGATAAAACCGATGGTGACACAACGGCCATAACCGATTTTGTCGGCAATCATACCTCCGAAGAGTGGGGAGAAATAAACTACGGCAAGGAATACTGCATAGATTGTTCCTGCTTCTGCTTCGCTCATGCCAAATTTTGCCTGCATGAACAATGCGAAAATGGCTAACATTGTGTAGTAGCCAAAACGCTCACCTGTGTTAGCAAGGGCAAGTGCATAGAGCCCTTTGGGTTGTCCTTCAAACATGATATTTTTGATTTTTTAATATAGAATTAAGAATGAAGAATAAAGAATAATTTTGCATTCTTCATTCTTCATTTTTCATTTACATTTTTACTTGATATTTGGTTCTTCGAGTCCGATACCTTTCTTCTTATCAACTACTTTCAGAACAAGTCCGAGGATGAGAGCTGCCACACCGAGACAAGCCAACATCACAAGCGGAGCGGTGTAGTTATACTGAGTAGGGTCTGTCACGCCCGGATTGGTGCTGTCGAGTACCTTACCGATGAGGAGTGGGAACAACCAAAGACCGATGTTCTGAATCCAGAAAATGAGTGCATAAGCCGAACCTATAATCTTGGCATCCACCAACTTAGGAACGCTTGGCCAAAGGGATGCAGGTACGAGTGAGAAAGATGCACCGAGTACGAGGATGGTGAGGTAAGCGATGAAAATACCACCAGCTGCGTTGCCCTTGAATGCAGGAAGCACGAAGGCGAAAGTGAGGTGGCAAGCAATGAGAAGCAGTGAACCGAGCACAAGCATAGAGGCTGCCTTTCCCTTGTGGTCCACATAGCTACCGAGGATTGGTGTAATCAGCACTGCCAAGAGTGGGAATACAGCAAAAATGGATTCAGCCGATTGACGCATATAACCCATATAGCAGTAAGCGATGAGAGCAATGATGGAGACGCAGAGGAGCAATATCTGATTACCTTTCTTCTTCTGGAAGTTGCTGGCAAAACCTGCTGCTGCCACCACGAGCATGATGACATACTGCACAATCGTTACTGAACTGCTCGCCCAATAGGAATCAGCATCAGGAGCAATAAGGGTTAGATTGCATTGAAGCATGTTTACTGCATATTTCTGGAATGGGAAAATGGCAGAATAATAAAGCACACAAAGCAATGCAACGAGCCAGAAACCACTACTGGTGAGAATCTGTCCGAGGTCGCTAATCTTGAATGGATCATCCTTCTCTTCAGCTTCACCAGTCTGTGCATCGAGTTTCTTATCCATGAAGAAATATACGATGAACATGATGAGTGCGATGGCAAGGAGAACCACACCAAATGCAACAGAACGAGAAACACTGATAATGCCACCCAATTTAGCGAAATAAGGTGAGAAGATCATGCAAGTAGCCACACCGAGGCGAGCCAATGCCATTTCAGAACCCATTGCCAATGCCATTTCGCGTCCCTTGAACCACTTGACGATACCACGGCTCACCGTGATACCTGCCATTTCAACACCGCAACCGAAAATCATGAAACCTACGGCAGCGAATTTGGCTGATGCTGGCATTCCTCTATAGAAGGGTGAAACGCCCAGCTCGTCAAAGCCAGGAATGTAGTTGAGGTTGTTGGTGAACCAAGTTTCCAAACCACTTCCCTTGAATGCATCGTCAACAGCATACCATTTGATGACGGCGCCGACGAGCATCACGATTCCCGAAAGGATGGCGGTGAATCGCACGCCCATCTTGTCGAGGATGATACCTGCGAAGATGAGGAAGAAAACGAATACGTTGAGGAAGGTTTCAGCACCTTGCATGGTTCCGAAAGCGGTGGAGTCCCATCCACGCTCTGAAAGCATCAGGTCCTTGATCGGAGAGAGGATGTCCATAAAGATATATGAACAGAACATGGCAAGAGCCAACAGAATGAGAGCTGTCCAGCGCATTGCGGCTGAGTCTCTCAGCGTTTTTTGAATTGCTTGTGTCATATGATTTAGATGATTTGTTTTTTTCCTTGATATGTGTGCTAGGTTTTCCTAGTTTTCCTAGGGCTCCTAGTTTTTCTAGGGTTCCTAGTTTTCCCTAGTTTCCCTAGTTTTTCTTTACCCACTTGTCGAGCCAAGCGAAGAAGGTGCGTTGCCAGAGGATACCGTTTTGTGGTTTCAGCACCCAGTGGTTCTCATCAGGGAAGATGAGTAGTTGTGCAGGAACGCCTCTGTAGCGGGCTGCGTTGAATGCCGACATGGCCTGCGAGGCAACGATACGGTAATCCTTCTCTCCATGAATGCAGAGAATAGGAGTGTCCCACTTGTCAATGAACTTATGAGGAGAATTCTGGAAAGTGCACTGAATCGTGGCATCGTCCTTCAACCAAGGAGCACCACCGAGGTCCCAGTTGGTGAACCAAGCCTCTTCAGTCTCTGTGTATTGTGCCTCGAGGTTGTAAATACCATCGTGTGCAATGAAAGCCTTGAAACGCTTGTCGTGGTTTCCTGCCAACCAATAAACGCTGAAGCCGCCAAAACTTGCACCTACGCAGCCCAGACGGTTCTTGTCAACGTATGGAAGCTTGCAAGCATCGTCGATTGCACTCTTGTAGTCGTCCATGCAGCGACCAGTGTAGTTGGTGGAAATCTCTTCGAGCCATTCCTGACCGAATCCTGGCAAGCCGCGGCGGTTAGGACAAACCACGATGTAGCCGTTGGCAGCCATGATTTGCATGTTCCAGCGATAGCTCCAGAACTGGCTGACAGGGCTTTGAGGACCACCCTCGCAGAAGAGCAGGGCAGGGTACTTCTTGTTAGCGTCGAAGCGAGGAGGAAGTACAATCCAAGAGAGGATGTCCTTGCCATCCACCGACTTGCAAGTGCGTGGTTGCACATCGCCCCAGTCGATATTGTCACGGAAGTATTGGTTCTCGTGCGTGAGCTGAGTGGCATTGCCTTTCTTCACATCTACAAGGAAATATTCCTTGGCTTCTTTCATCGACTGGCGTCCACAAAGCAGTTTTTTGCCACAGAGAGCCAAGTCCGTGTAATCATATTGCCCATCAGTTATTTTCTTCACTTGTCCCTTTAGGTTGGTGCTATACACATGAGTTGTACCATGCCAAGTGCCCACGAAGTAGAGTGTTTTGTTGTCGTTTGCCCAAGTGTAAGCATCCACATTACTGTCAAACTGCTCTGTGACGTATGTCTTCTTGCCTGTCTCTAACTCATAGACGCACAAGCGGTTACGGTCACTTTCATAGCCGTCACGCTCCATACTTTGCCACGCAATGTACTTGCCATTGGCAGAGAACGATGGATTGGTGTCGTAGCCCAGGTTGTAGTCCAGTCCTTCCTTCAGCGGAGCATTCACAGCCTGATGCTGAAGCGAGCGAGTGAAGTCGTAGGCAGGAGTCTTGTAGGTGGATGGCTTGCAGAGATTGGTAGTCTTGCCTGTCTCTATATTATAAAGGTATATGTCGGAATCCGTAGAAATAGCATATTCACGTCCTGTCTTCTTGCGGCAAGTATAGGCAATGCACTTGCTGTTAGGACTCCAGCATAACTGCTCAATACCGCCAAAAGGTTTCATAGGGCTTTCGTATGGTTCGTTGCCCAGCACTGGAATAGGGTCGGTGGAGAGTTCGTTGCCATTGAAATGATAGATAAATGGCTGAGGAATGGCTTCCACCCACTCGTCCCAATGGCGGTACATCGCTTCATTCACCACATACCCCGATGTCTTAGGCAGGTCGGCTGGCTTTGCGGCAATGGAACCCGTGTAAGGCACGGAGTGAATGACGAGCACAAGCTTCTCGTCGGGCGAGAAGATGTAGTCCTCGATGTCGCGTTTTCCCTTCGAAACTTGCTGCCGTGCAGAACCGTCGGCATTCATCATCCAGAGTTGCATCGTGCCGTCGGCATCGGCTGCAAGAAAAGTGATTTTTCCGTTTTTCAAGTATTTTGGAGCCAGTTCACTACCTTTCTGTGTGGTGAGCAATTTTTCGTTGGTACCATCAGTGTTGAGCGTATAAATCACGGTGTGGCTCTTGTTTTCAGCCACGCTGTAATAGCTCACGTTGTAGGCAATCTGTTTGGCATCGGGCGAAACAGAAGAACCGCCAATGCGTCCCATCGCCCAAAGCAGTTCGGGAGTCAGTGTGCGATTCTCAATTTTGGGCTTTTGTCGTCCAATAAAGGTCTGAGCCTGCGCTTCTTTCTGTGCCATAGATAAAAGTCCTGCGGCGAGGAATGTGATTACTGATTTATTCATATAGATATAGATTTAGTCAAAAGAATAAGAGTTAAAAGTTAATAGATTGCAGTCCATTAACTTTTAACTCAAAAGGTGTTTATTTCTTTCCGTTCTTCTTGGCTTGTTGTTCTTGTTGTTGGCGCAACACTTCCTGCTGTTGCTCGGCCATCTTCTGAAGTCGTTCCATCATGCTGGTTGTCTTCTTTGGATTTGCCTTCATCTTCTTATGGCGGCTTTCAAGCTTCGCCAATAGTTTTGCATCGTCAGTCGTCTTGCGCAGATACCACATCATGATGATGGAAATCAAACCAGAGACGAAGTAGTAGTAAGTCAGTCCCGAAGCATAATTGTTGAACGAGAAGAAGAAAATGAGAGGCATGAGGTACGACATCCATTTCATCATCTTCATGCTCTGCTCCTGCTCTGGAGTCATGGAATACTGCTGCTGGCGCATGGAAATCCATGTGTTGACCACAGTAGAAAGACACCAAAGCACACAGAAAATGCTGATGTGGTCTCCAATTCCCCAAATGTTCGAGCCGCACTGGATAACATCGTCGTAAGCAGAGAGGTCTTTTGCCCAGAGGAACGACTGACCGCGCAATTCAATAGCATTTGGAATGAAGTTGAAGAGGGCAATCCAGATAGGCATCTGAATGAGCATCGGCAGACAGCCACCCATTGGCGAAACACCATACTCGGAATAGAGTTTCATGGTTTCCTGTT